>Ga0302280_1003164_pt1 | contig 12078 bp, 13 predicted proteins | sample III_Fen_E1_1_FD_198771 | JGI IMG/M metagenome (GOLD analysis project Ga0302280, IMG submission 198771) | Peat permafrost microbial communities from Stordalen Mire near Abisko, Sweden - III_Fen_E1_1 | ecosystem: Environmental > Terrestrial > Soil > Wetlands > Permafrost | place: Sweden: Abisko...
TTCAAATTTACCCGAAGAGCGGAAGATCCAATCATGATAACTAATATCATCATAGTTGCGTAAGAACATATAGGGATGATTGCAACACTTACGCAACTGCATCATCAAATTAGTAAGCGTCGTGGTGGATACCTTTCCTGAGTTATTGTCAAATTAGAGAGCGGTTTTATGTGATATGTTATCATATATCAGTTTTTGCCATGCAGATAACTCCACCTTAATGACATGCTCCTTCTTATCTGGTAGTTAAGATTCCACCTCCTTTTTGACCCGCCGCAACAAGAATGGACGCAGCACTTGATGCAATCGATTGATTATCAGCAGTTGTTCTTCCTCTGTAAGACTAACAGCTTCTTTTTCGCCAGTTTTTTTTGATATAGCAATTGAAAACCATTTTTAGAAATCATCGCAACTATTAAATACCTTGGGAAGCAAAAAATTTAAGAGGGCCCATAATTCTCCCAAGTTATTTTGGAGAGGAGTGCCAGTTAAAAGAAGACGATGGGTGCTATGATATTGCTGTCCTAGCACTCCTGCGAATTTACTCTTGGCATTTTTCATTTTATGTCCTTCATCTATGATGATGTATTTCCAGTCATACTTATTTAGTCTCAATCTATCTTTTAAGATGAAGTCATAGGTTGTGACACATACATTCCATTTCGTGTTTTTCATCACCTTTTGTATGTCATTACGAGCAGCAGGATTTCCTCGGTAAACAATCTTACGAATAGAAGGGGCCCATTTGTCGAATTATGACATCCAGTTGGAAATTGTTGATAAAGGCACCACAATCAAAAAAGGTCCGTAGTTCTTCTTGAACTATATGAGGTAGGAAAGGAGAGAAATTGTTTGGATGGTTTTTCCCAACCCCATCTCATCAGCTAAAATACCGTTGAGATTGTTATTGTACAGAGAAACCAACCATTGTAGTCCGATTAGTTGATAATTCTTCAGTTCGCCACCTTCCAAGATTGATGGTTGTTTTTTTATCTCTTCCTTGACAGTATGTGTCAGATTATAGTAAATTTTGTTTGAATTATTAAAGGTAGACTCCATAGTTTAGTCCGGCTGTCCTTCAGGTAGGTCTTTGGGATCGGGATTCTCCTCATTGTCATCTTGAGTGGTGCCTTTCTGTAGTAACACTTTAGCTCCAAGCTCTTTTAAAAAACGGTCGGTTTGGCCAAGTAGCTCTTTAATTTTGTTGTTCTTCTCAAACTCAACAAGTTTGAAATAGGTCTCCATGTCTTGCTTTTTAAGGGCAATAAGTCTTTCCTTTGCCTTCTAATCTTGAATCATCTCCTTCTATTTTTTCTTAATATCATAGTTTGCCTTGGCCTGATTTGCCACTTTTTTGCGGTCTTTCTGCTTCTTTCGGTGCCATTCCAAAAATTATTCCTTGTGAATCCGCAGATGTTGCATAAATTCCTTGTGTTTAATCTTCTTTCTTCTCTCATGATCACTCTTGACCTGATTCTCCAACTTCTCCACTCGATTACCTTCGTTCCGATTCTTTTGCAATTTCTCCCGCCGAAAGTAGTTACGGTCAAGAAGCTGTTCTTCAAACAGCCTTACCGATTTATTATCATTTTTTATACCTTATAAAATGCGGGCGAAGACCCGGTAATATACCTCTCTTATCCTTAAAAATCTTTTTTCCACAGAAAGCTTAAGTTGAGTTTCTGGAGTGAAGTCTGTCTTGTGTTTAAGAAGGTCGTCAATGTCTTCTTGAGCTTGGAGAATGGTTTTAGTGATCTGTTGTTTGCTGTCTTGGGGGTTATCACGGAAAGGAGGGCGGATGTGTCCAGTGATCATAGTCTTGAACTCAGGTTCTTTCTCGATTTTGTCTCGGTAATAAGTAACTAAATTATAATAAAGAATACCTAGTTTAGTAGTCAATTTTTATTTTTAGGTCTGCCAAATATTCGAGTGGAGACCAGTCCAATTGAGGTTGGTCGGCACCGGGATATTTCTCATCAAGTGCTTGTATGCTAAGATCTGGGACTGCACCAGGTAGAGCTGAGACTGGGTAAGTGGGCCAACCCGCAATGACAGCGGCTCCTCTAGGCCCATGCTACCGGTTTCCACCATTTCATAGTATAGCGACTGAAACTTGTCGCTGTCCGTCACGTTGTCCCGCAGGACTTCCTCTGTGCTCTGAAGTAAGGAGCAACAATACCTTAATCAGGGAGGGGTTGATTTGTTCCATCATTTTTAAGCGCACCAACTATTATATGTTGATTTGTATTTATGAAATTAAAGGGGCCCTCTTATAGCAATAAATTTCAAAAAAACAACAAACGTACTTTTCATATACCTGCCTTTAAAATTAGTGGTGACTCTTCCTAGTCCAAACCATTATTCTTTGATTGTTTCAGTTATTCAGACAATAAAGGAGGTATAATGAATTTAAAAATTGAACTTCAGTTGCCTGTTTTTTGTAATTATTACTACTCTAGTTTTATTATTTAAGCAAAAACAATATTATTACTGCATTAATTTACATATTTAATAGTCATACAGATAATCTGTGATTTTTGTGACATTTTTCAAAGTTTGATTTTCGCAAAGCAAAAGTCAGCTTCTGTACCTCTCAGAGGTCTGAGTAGCCTTGAAATCGGCAGACTTTTTCAACCTTTGATTTTGATAGATTTTCACTTAATGGATCGAAAAAGGCATGCCATGTAACGAAAAGATGAAAGTTTAAGACGTAGTCATATTCTTAACCTTTTTCACTTCACCCGACTAGGTCAATTCAAATCTGATACAAACTGATGCTGTGGGGTCTACCTTTCACCAGCACTCAACTATATATACTTAATGCTCCGTCAAAAACACCAAAATCATAGTTTTCTAATTTCAATATTTATCGAAAACAAATATGCATTCTCTCATCATTTTTTCCTGCTTAAAGGAACAACCAAATGTTTTTTTGTAATTTAATGTTTTTTCGATATTGTTTTAAAGAAATTTATAAATTACCTGTGAATCACAAAATTAAATAAGAGCTCACGAGCTTCAGAAATCAATCTCTGTTATTCCCGAGCTTATAAAACAAATATTATTTGCGATCAACTAACTGCATATTGAAGATGGTCATTGACTTATTATCACTACAATCAATTATTCTTTTTATATTAAGGTGGTTTTTTGCTATGTTTGGAATAAATTTGCTTGGATAAAGAGGTAATTTTCTTCCACGTGTCCGATAAACAAGATAAAAGAGCAGAAACAGGGTCTATTACGATTAAATCTGCCTATTTTGAAATATAAAATTATGGTTTGGATATAAATCCTTTATCTCTCGTTAAAGGAAATGAGACTACTGATAAAACAATGTCTATCAATATTTGTATATCTTAGATACATATATATATATATCAATTCTGCTCGTCTTCCGAAGAATTTAACACCTATTGAATCTTTCCTTTTAAATCTTCGTAAGGATTTTACTGGATAGGGGAGTATTGCCTTAAACCTTTACTCTATGAAAGATTATCGCTTTTGTTTTTCAATTTTTTAAACCATTTTTGGCAAGGTCCATAGCAAAAAATAAAAGTACACCCTAAATATATGACTTATTACCCATAGCAAAAATTGTGCACATAAACCTCACCAGGGAAACTACTCCAATGAAGAATTTATCAAATGTTTATCTTTTAGGACCAAATCCAATTCTATTTTTCTGATAATCAAAAGCCATATAATGCTGAAGAAAGATCGGTTCGCCCAAGATAACTCTGTTATTATAAGTCTTTTTTATATTGAACACAACTCGTTTGCCATGATCATTGACTAAAATCAATTTTTCCATTGGAATCATCATGCTAGGTCCACTGAAACCAAATATTAAATTTTTATTAATGATCTTCTACAATTTCTTTTTGTTTGAAGAGGAACATTCTACAAATAATGTCTTGCTATCAATTTTACAGGACACCGTTTTATTAAAAGATTGGATAAGCACTGAATTAATGATTTATTCTGGCAATCCTATATAAGAAGCACTTAGAGTAATGATTGCAGGCAAAGTTTCATCAGTATCCTCTTCTTTATCATCTGCTTTGTCCTCGATAGCAATATTTGATATTTGAGCCAGTTTTCCGTAGCCTTAGTCATCAGGCATACTGATCCAATTAATACTGCTGTAGCCTGACTTAGTAAATTTTGCTGTCATATCACCTATCGTTAGAGTATTATTGGCCCCTAGAAAGACTGTTACTGTTTTATCTACTGTTTTTACATAAGTAAATATTTAATCAAGAAAGGATTTTTCTGCAATTTAATCGAATCTTAATGAAATTGCGCCATCCATCAAGGAATTAAGATGAGAGCTGATAGATAAAGCATTTATGAAATTTGTTTTTTCAAGTGCAATGATATCTCGTTCTCCATATATAAACAGCCCCAGCATGATCAATTAGAAAAAATTATTGAGTCTGTTGGAATCCTTTGTTACGAAAGAAAGTGATACTCCATTCTATATCTCTCCTCGTATAATTTCCGATGATCCCTCAATTATGGCATTTTCAGATTCATCATCTTTTTTCTTCTTACCTAATATTTTTGTCTTTTTAGAGGTGACTTTTTCAGCTATAGTTTCAGTGAGGCGTTTACATTTTTATTTTGTGCCTGTAATAGTGCACTGGGGTCCTTTGATCCAGCTAATAGGAGTTGTGAAATCAGCAGCCAAAGAGAAGTGTTCTCGATTTTCTCCATTTTTGATGAAAGGTATAACATAACTAATGTCTTTCTAGTAGCAAATCTCCCGATACTCTGCATCTTGATTAATAGATGATTAATTTATACAGTTGACTGGATCTGATTTGGCTCCTTTCTATTTTATGGATGTTCTCACAAGTTGAAGTTCAAGGTAACTGGCTGAAGCTATTGCCAAAAAAGCAACAATCCAGATGAGTCTATTAAAATTACTCATGATAAACCTCTACTGAATTATAATAGAATCAATCAGAAAAATAGAGGCGAGTTATTTTTTGGTTTACAAATTGATGAGAGCATTAGAAATTAACTACAGACTTATTTATCAATTAAAATCATTCAGAAGTGGGGTCTTATTTTTTAGCTTTTATCTGATGCTAGCGAACTTACATTATAATAATTTATAGGCGCCATTCGATGACTATATAAGAGACTAAGACCCTACTCAGAAAAATAGCCGACAAGGGGCACTAATTTCTGTTGAAAGTCATTGGAAGTAGCAAGCAAGATGGAAAGTTTGATTAAATTGAAAAGGAATTTAAGGGAGATACTGATGGGAATACTATGATGCTTGAATGTGAACAATCAACAAGAGAAGATGAGAAAATATACAGTAGTACCAACAACTCGAATATAGAAACTCATTCCTCACAAATATTTAATCTAAGGGGTTGTGGGTAGCCTAGTTCAATTCAAACTAAAAAGAGATATTATAGGATAGTCTATTATAATAGGCAATTATAGCAAGAATGCATTGATACAAAAGATAATTTTGCTCTGCATCAACATAGAAATACCAAACGTTTACGACAGGTCTAAGGTTGTGAAGGATTACCAAATCCTAATAAAAAGTTTATTGACAATGAAAAAAGGATTACAATTAAGGAAAATCAAAATTAGATTGATCATCAGCTCTTTTGTTAAGGTAGACTGTTTAAAAACCGAAAAATTATTTGTGCAGATAGCAGAACAATAACAACAGTGATGTAGGATTACAATTCTACGGAGATGAAGCATATATACGAGCAAGAAATGAGAGATGAAGAAGAAGATATTTTTCCTGCTAAACTTATTATCAGGCAAAGATAGGCAGTAGTGAAATCAAAAAATAAAAGAGAGTGTATCTTAGATAAAGATGTTCCTGAACCTGGTCAATATGTTCTGAATCATTAAAGAGAAGACTTCTTGAATATGACTTTTCAGGAAATCAACCATGTGTCAAGATTTATTATCAAAAATGAATTTGGCTGCATCTAATTTCTTGAGCCAGTCAGTTTATACAGGAAAGATATTGAGGCGAGTATCCTCATTGGAAATAAAGAGCTTTATATTTACGACTCATAATGGAAGGAGAAAATGTTTAAACTGACGTTTTACAATTTCGATCAATATACTTCAAAGACAGTGATTAATAAAATGAAAGCAAAACAGTCAATTTTCAAGTATGCTGATTTCATAAACTCAAAGATAATTAATTTCAATGAAACTAGTGGTGATTTGACGCTTTTGCAAAATGAAAAAATCCAAGAAGAAGTGTAATAGAGTCTGTGATATGTTTAAGAATTTGTAATGTTATTCGATATTACATTTAAATTTTGATTAAAATCCATGAGATATTAATAATTGTTAAAATTAAAAAATTAAAAATAATATTTACATGTTAATTTAATTCCTCAAAATAGCATATTATTACTATATATTAAAAAGATATATTCAATGTCAGAAAAAAAGGAATGGCCTGAATTGGTAGGAGTCAATGGAGAAGAGGCTAAAAAGATAATTCAGACTGAAGATCCGAACCTTCTTGTTCCTGTGATACCATGTGGCTCTTGCATCACTATGAACTACAACAATAATCGGGTGATGCTTTTTGTGGATAAAAATGGTAATGTAGTTTCTGCCCCACGCATCGGATGATTTGAATTAAAATTCAGTCTGATTTGTTAATATAAACACTTTTTTCTCTTGAATAACAAATGAATTAGAAAAAATATATTCGCAATTGATAAATTTTGATATAAAAATATAGATCCTTACTTTAAATGAAAAGAAAATATCGAACCGAAGACGTGAAAACATAAGGCTGTGACCTCTGCTAATCTAAGTGATATTTACTCATTATATTTGTTAGCCAACGATAATTAGGTAATATAATTTATGAAGGCTACTCTATCCTATGACATTATTATATGTTTAACAATTTGCAATGCGCTTTAATACTACCTTTCAGTTTTTTGAATGCTCATTACCATTAAAATTAGAAAATGGAGAAATTAATACCTACATGGAAGTTTTAATTCATCCAAATAGCATATTACCACTATATATTAAAAAGATATTTTAATGTCTGAAAAGAAGGAATGGCCTGAGTTAGTAGGAGTCAATGGGTAAGAGGCTAAGAAGAAGATTGAGGCTTAAAATGCCAATCTTCATGTTCAAGTGCTAGGACAAAATGCTCCCTGCACGAGGGACCTTAGATTTGATCGAGTGAGAGTTTTTGTGGATTAAAGTGGTAATGTCGTTAGGGCCCCTCACACTGGATGATTTGAATCAAGATTTAATCCTATTTGTTCTTGCAAACATTTACTTTTTCTTGAATAATAAATGACTTAAGATTTTGGATATGTTTGTTATCAATGAAATGCTAAGTTAAAGATGTTAGTTTTGATAAATGAAAAGAAAATATTGAGTCTAGGATGTCAGCTGTTCAATATTAATTGATTTTTTAAAGATTGATGAATAAAATATCTTGAAAGGATAATAATTTGTTTGAGAAATATATTCATAAGCTTTAAGCGATAAAATTTTATAAAATCAAACCCGATAAAGCGGAAGAATATAACTTCAATATAAACAACCCTTTTTTATGAACCTTGATTCAAATATTTATATTTCGTTGATTGGTGATTGATCTATAAATCTCGGTGATCTATACTTATTATACCTTGCTGACTAACTATAATTAGATAAAATTAGTGTGTATAAATTGAATTTAATAAAGATGCCTCCAAAGTTTGCTGCCCCATACTCTTTGGTCAAGGAACCACTCGAATAAACTAAAACATACTCGTTGTTCACTGCTAGAAATAAATAAACAGGGGAGATATGGCTCGCAAGAGTTGTAAAACATGAGGCAGTAGAACAGTTGGGATTAATATAGCACGTAGATTATAACTAATAGGCTCTGTTGAATCTAACATAGCGAACTCACGTCGTTTACGTTAAATAAATATTTACCAAAAATGGCGATACGTTTTTTATTCAGGAAAAACATTAAGTTCGACTTTCCGACCATCTGGCCAAGAAGGGGCGATTAGTCAGCGCTGAAGTCGTTAAGGTTATTAAAGATGTATATTAAGCCTTATGTGATATCTACGAGGAAGGATATGTCCATCGTAATATTCGGCCAGAACATTTAGTGCGCATCCCAAAAAATAATGAGGATCCAGAGATGTGGAAGATAGAAACTTTAGTGCTCGACAACAAAGAATTTTCAGTCGATACTCCCTTCACCTGGAAAAGAGAAACTGCATCACCTGAGGAGAAAGAGCTCAACGAATAACTTGACGAAGACATGTTGGATTCCCAGATTGTTTGGAATTTTGGTTTCCTCGCCATACACTTGCTCATGGGTCGCGATTTTGTGAGCAAAAATATAAGCAAAGATTTGGACATTCCCTGGGGAAAAATTAAAGAACTTACAGCTACCGCTCCAGCTTTATATGAACTGATAGATCGTTGCTTTCGTATGAAAATGAAAGATCGCATTCCTCTAAGTAAATTTTTCGGATTGACTATTTTTGAAGACAGTGATCGTATGGACATAACTCAATACTTTCTAACTGCCTCAAAGATGTTCAAGACTAAATTAACTTCCTCCATTCAGAAGAGTGGGAATATGAAAAGTGTAAACTTTAAAAGTCAGTCTTTACAATCTTCGATAAGTCCCCAAAAAAATAAGGCTTTTTTAAAAATCGAGTAAGTAAGTTAGGACCGCGAAGATGAAGACTAACTCAATGCAATAAGAGGCAACTTTCTTTTGACTGTTAAGAAGTATGTAATTCTAATGCCTTCCCAACCAGAATCTCAACAAATTTAGAATCGTGAAATAATTGAGTATTATTTTTTAAAGCTTGGCCTGCGATTCCTCTAATCGAGCAAGAGTGAATTACGAGTTCGGGATCTCGAGCAGCAGTAGCATTCGAGCAAGATTAACACTCAGTCGAAAAGGATAAAACGTATTAAAACCAAAGACAACCCCCTCTTGAATCGCTTCTCAATAAACACACAATAAAACTATTAGTTAGCGAGGTCAATTTAAATTTTCAATCAGGTATTTTTATGATAATGAAGCTGTGTGGATTTGCTTACTCTCGCCTAAGATAGGATTGTTAGGTTAATTTAAATCCTGATAAAGTGCGAGCTTTGGCATATTTTGGTCTTTTGGGATATCTCATCAATACAAAGAATTGGCAAAGTCTCCGAAGCTCTCTACCTAGACGAATGAAAGTTCCCACTACATAATTCTTTGAAAACTCTCCGCATGAATAAATTTCAAAGCTAACTCAATAGTTATTAAGAGAGCATTTTATGACAATTTAATGATTAATGATTATTCTTTAAATCAAATTAAGATAAACTTTTAAACCAATAAATTGTATTTAAATAATCCTATTTTTATATTTTATTAGTAAATAATTTATTTTAAAAGTATCGGATCATCTCTGTAGAAACTTAGGTTTTACAAAGTTCATGTTGGTAACATCTTCTACTTGATCCTCACTTAGACCAGCGTTTTATATACTATTAAGCTTTCGGATCGAGTGCTTGAGGTACCTCACCCCGGTGAATACTCCACAACACATGGAAAACAAAATACCAAAAGAAGCCAATCCCAGCACTAATCTCGAAAAATATGCTATATTGAACAATGAAATGCACAAAGTGCTTGCTGCCCTTTGAATATCTTCCCCGAACACTTTACAATTCAAACCAGCAATTAACCCATATGTCGGGTCAGTGACACTGCTGGCGAAGCTATTTAGGGAAGATATAGCATTGGTAAATGTGGTGTTAATGGTACCGGTTAAAGAATTGGCAAATGCAGTAAGGGAAGCAGATGCTGTGTTTGTTCTTATACTGACAGGACTGAATGCATTGCTCTTTACTAGATAATAATTGTTCCAAACATTAGAGAGATCGTTATTAAAAGTAGTGCATCCAGAGTATCGTGAATTGAGGGCAGACAAGACCGCTGCTTGATCGGCATAAGTGCTTGTGCTGAGCACACTGGTAGTATCCATACAACCATTGCAAGTGCCTCCACTAGATGCGAAGTTTCCACCATTACAAGAAGACCCAGAAGCGCTGTTGCCATTGACTATTTGACAAGCAATATAAGATGGGTTTTGATTGTCGGAAGGGATCCAGCTGTCAGATGAAAAGCCAGAAGCTGCGCAGGAGGAATAATAAGATGGCATTGATAATTCAGTCAATATCACAATGCTAGATAAATCAGTAATATCCAGCAAGGCACCACTCTGATAATTACTTAGAGCCGTAGTGACTACACTCATCGCTGACAGCAAACTGCTTGCAGAAGAACTTGCGTTGAATGACTATGCGCCAGTAATAGAAACCGACAAATTCTGGATGGCATTCGCAGATAATCCGCCAAGGGCAGAGATCAAATCACCCGAAGAAGTCGGGAGGCAGGTTGTGATGTAATTGAGGAAATTACCATCACTGACAATGCTTTGAAAATTGGCTGTGTTAATGACGATTTACAATTAAAGTTAGCTGTACTGCTGAGGGAGTAATCGATAAACTAGCACCCAAAATTTACTATTGGGGCGAGTACTGAGAAGAGAATAGTTAGAAAAAATCCCATTATACCAATTAAGAATAATATAGAACAGGAAAAGTATACTAGATAACGACAAATCGTCAAGCTACAGAATGCCATTAATAGTGCGCCTATTAGCATCAGCACAGCGAAACCAATGGTTATCCCATACACGAGTTGCACTCCCAAATTTATCAAACTCTATTTACTATTAATAGTGTTCAGTAGACCATATAAAGAGTTATCTGCTACTTCCAGAAACGAGGCAAAGTCTTGAACTGATTGCTGCATATTGGACACTCCGTTTTGAAAATTTGTTGTTTCACTGGCAAAGGAATCAGATGAAGTTGATATGGCTGAGAGTGAACTCTGTACAGCACTTACAACACTATAGAGTGTTCCTATATAGCCTCCAGTCGTAGAACTGCCTAAGATAGATGGAAAGATAGAAGTAGTAGTTGATGAGGGAGAGGCAGAATTGAGGGGTGTTGAGTATGAGATAGTGTTCATATTACCGCCAGCGTTCACGTTAGCTGGAATTTTAGCAATATCTGATAAAGCTGTGATGGCCAGATTATAGACATTAGTCATATTAGTCGAAGAGGAATCCAAATTCTGCATCGTAGTATTGATGGATGAAAGGTTGTTGTTAAGATAGCCCAGTTGCAGGTACAATTGGTTAAGGCCCACAAAGAAAGAATTGCCGTTTGTTGTCACATTACCGTTTAAGATGTCATCCAATACAATTGATGTTGCACAGCTCAAGCTAGTTATGCTTGAGCTAATTAAAGATGCTTGAGATAAGCCTGAATAAGAAGTGAAATACCTGCGACACATGCTCCGATGCAAAGAAGCAATGCCAGCACCAAAGTTACTGCTGGCCAGTATAACTCACACTTGGTGTATTGTTAATCCTCATTTTTACGTAACCATTTCAATGGACAGCTGTCAGGACATGTACAGCAGCAAAGCAAAAAAGGCGAAAGTAGCAAAATAGCACCAAATCCTGCGACGAATGGTCCAATAAAGCCAACAAGCTGGGCTATACAAGAGTTGAGAGTCGCTTGAACAGATGCCAAATCTCCAGTCAAGGCTTGTTTGATTAGCGTATTTCTATATTAAAACTGTAGTACCCATTAATAGTCAGCAAACTGTTCATTTGAGATTTATAAAAAGTATTGGCAGATTGCTGAGAACTGTCCACTAAACTATTTCGAGTGAGCCCATTGCAGAAGGTGTCTACCGATGTGGTTCTGATTGAGGAAGTTGTATAGCCGGCGAGCAAACGATTCTCTGAGAGGAAAGAGCTTTATTATGAAGTGTAAATAAAGAGGTAGACTGACAAAAAGATAGAAACAACAAGGATGGCGAATTGTTTTTTTGAAAAATTCATAGAAATAATATATAAAAAGAAATTGCGATCAATAATCATAGCGATACGGATGCATGAAAAAATCTTAGAATATAATGAAAAGAAAGAAGGGTAAATCGATGATTCATTTCATTTCGCATTT
>Ga0302280_1003170_pt1 | contig 12070 bp, 11 predicted proteins | sample III_Fen_E1_1_FD_198771 | JGI IMG/M metagenome (GOLD analysis project Ga0302280, IMG submission 198771) | Peat permafrost microbial communities from Stordalen Mire near Abisko, Sweden - III_Fen_E1_1 | ecosystem: Environmental > Terrestrial > Soil > Wetlands > Permafrost | place: Sweden: Abisko...
AGTAACATATAGATCTTGTACTTGTACATGAATTTATATGGAAAGAGATATACTATTTTATATAGATTTATACTTTTTTATATGTTTAAATGGAGGGAACATTCTGATAAATTGGAAAATTTTATCAATCACGTCACAAAAAAATGTAATGCATGTAATACTGGAATTTTAAATAATAAACAATGTTTGGAATGTGAAGATATGTCACATGCAGAATGTTTGGGATTATATCAAGAAAAAGATTGCAATAAAAAATCACTTGTTAATAGACCAAATTGTTCCCAAATTCAATGTGCTGTTTCAAGTACTGCACGTATTTGTTGTTTAGATACAGAACTTGCAACATGTTCTTGTAGAAGTATGCCATACCCAAATGGCCCAATTGCATCATGTAGATGCATCTAAAGATTAGTTGCCATTACAATGAACATGTGCATAAATTTTTTTTTATTAAAAAAATTGATAAAATTATTAAATAAATAATAAAATTCAATAATAGTATCATAAATGGGAATTGATCGTTATATTGGTTGGATAAAAGAAACATATCCAGATTCCATCAAAGAAATAAATGGTATTAAACATTATGATTACATATATATTGATATCAATCATATATTACATAATTCAATGCATGATTCGAAAACAATTGATCACTTTATCTCAAATATAAATTATTATCTTGATCATATCTTTAATAATTTTATTGCAACAAAAAAAATTGTATTAGCTGTTGATGGTGCATCTCCATATTCCAAAATTATTCTACAAAGAAAAAGAAGATTAGATACATTAAAACATACAGATAGCACAGAAGAAATAGAAAATGATAATCAGTTAACATCATTGCAATTGACACCCGGAACAAATTTGATGAATACTGTAACAAATTTTTTGCACACTTACATAAAAAAAATACAATCTAATCATAAACTAATAAAACTTGACTATACTATTTCATCCACTGATGAACCCAATGAAGGAGAACTAAAAGTATTCGCTAAATTAAAAGAAAATTCAATCAACAACAAACATGCTTCTCATTTAATTATTGGGAATGATGCAGATATCCTTGTTATGGCAATGTCTATGAAACCAATCTATAATATTGATGTTATGTTACATCATAAAAGTAATACGAACTTGATATCTATTAAATCATTGATGATATCTCACGCTAAACTAGTATCTGAAATAAGTGATTGGCCAATTGATCCAAAAATTTATTTTAATATTTACAATTTAATTGATAGTAATATGAGAGATGATTTTTGCATAATATCAATAATGAATGGTAACGATTATCTTCCCAAATTATCATTCACAAAAACTGCCACCATATGGAAAGCATACATAAAAACAAAAAATAATAAATTTTGTCATAATAACAATCTAATAAATAATGATATTTTTAATATTGATTTTTTAAAACAATTTATGCTTACTCTCAAAAATTCACTTGCTGTACAATACAGAAAATTTAACTTTAAAAAATATAATAAAGAAAAAGTAAAAAACTACTTGGAAGGCTTATTATGGTGTCTAAATATGTACAAAAATGGCAGTCTTTGTTGTTATGATTATATCTACAATTACAATAATGGTATTACTGTTTTAGATATATATTATTACATTGAAATAGATATGACTCATAATATAAAAGTAGTATCATCAAATGTAAAACCACTAAACACTTATGCATGTATGTTATTACTAATCCCAAAAAAAATGAAGCATTTGGTCCCAAATCAGTTCCAACATTTAATTGATAATGATCTGACAAAATTGGGAATATACGATGAAGAAGAATGTTCTGAATGTAATACATTAAAAAGTACATTGAGCGAATCATATCGAAATAAAAATAAAGATAAAAATATCACTGAAATATCAAAATTACTCACTTTGCATAAAAATAAACATAGAATTACAGTTGATACGATATATAAAGTGGATGAACTTGCAACTAAAGTGCAACCATAAAATTTAAAAAAATTGAATTTATTTATGAAAAAATAATCTATTTAATATATACTTTATAGTAAATATGAGTAATATCAAAATAATTTTGGGAGATTACATTTTAATCAAAAACAACAAATATATACTCGGTCAAGGTGGTTTTGGTAGCGTATATAAAGGAAAATATAATGGAGAATCACATGATAAATTAAAAAAAGGGGACTTTGTTGCAATCAAAATTCTATCCAATGAAAATAAAGTATATATTCAAAATGAAGTCAATATCATGGAAATCATTAAAAAAAATCCTCATGAAAATGTCATTGAAACATATGATGTTATATGGAAAAATGATACTGCATATATTATCATGGAATATTGTGAATCGAATGATCTAAGTAGTATCATGAAAGTACCAATCAAAGAACCATTCGTAAAATTATATTTTTCACAAATTGCCAAAGGACTCAATCATCTATTAAATCTAAATATGATCCATCGAGATATTAAACCAAAAAATTTATTGTTAAAAGATAAAGCAACATTAAAAATTGCAGATTTTGGATTAACAAAATTACACTTGAATAATGTTATGTCTATGGATAAAGCAACAAAAGCAATAAGTGTACCAAATTTTAATGATAAATTAATTCCTAAAAATATTTCATTAGAACAAACATTTTGTGGTAGTCCATTGTATATGGCACCAGAACTTTCCAGAAAATCAGAATATGGATGCAATACAGATTTATGGTCAATCGGAATCATATTGTATGAAATGCTTTATGGTTTTCATCCATTTGGACATTGCAGAGATAGAAGTGAACTGAATATGGCATTGCTAAATTGTAATATCAGTATCCCACCAGAAAAAAATAAAAATAGAAATAAAAATGTAAGTGATGAATGTATATCATTATTAAAAGATTTGTTGCAAAGTGACTCAACACAAAGAATGTCATGGGGAGATTTTTTTTCACATCCATGGATAAAAGAATATGATAATTGCACAAAACCAATAGAAATTATTTCTCAAAATCCAATAAATATCCCCATTGAACTAACCCAAAATAAAGAATTTGAACAACATATTTTAAATGTTGAAAATAAAAGTGATAAGGAACTAATTATCCAACAAATTAACAAAAATCCAGAAAGTGAAATAATGATAATTGATAATACAAATAATAATGACTTTGTTATCATTGATAATTATGTTTTAAACAAAAACTATTCTATGGAACAATCCAATGAACATATATTTATTATGGATGACTAAATTTCATTTATTATAAAAAAAAATTGTCTAGTATTTTACTGACTTGATTTTTTTGCAAAAAAAAAATTGAATATACATTAAAATACAACTATATTTCATTTATCCAATGGATCAATTATGTGGCATTCAAAACAAAACACAATTAATGTTCCTATATATCCAAAAACTATAAATATATCTAAAAAAGTCATCAAGCCATTAAATTGGGATAAAAATAGATTAAATGTTATAAAACAATGTGATAGCATATGTATATATTGTGGTGGCAAATATAAAAAATATTTATATTGCATACATTTAGATGGTGATCCGAATAATTTTGAATCAGACAATATAAATATAGCATGTAAATTATGTTATATGATTACTAATATTAATTATTTTACAAATAGTGGACAATTAATATTAATGTATTCAAAAATTTCACAAATTGACATTGTGAGAAAAACTATTGATAATATAATTAAATTTGGCTCTGTTCCAACCTTTGATAGTATTGATCCAGATGTTGAAATACCAGAAATCTCACTTGTTGAATATATTACAATAATATGCAATTATAAAAAAACAAAAATAAATGTTGATTTTACTAACTATAAAATATTTTTTACCGATTCTCTTGATGGAAGATTTATTGATTCGCTTTTCTTATATGATGACAGTGAATCATTATTTTCAGATTCCGAACAAACAATGAGTTATGATGATATCCCAAAAAAAATATATAAAATAAATAAAATGAGTAATGCAAACAAAATTACAATAAATAATTATTTTAATAATATCAATGCACATCCAGAAATTCAACAATCCATAAGTCATGACCTTAATGAACAGTTAATGAAAAATTTTAATACTTCACAACTTGATAAAATAAAATTTATGGAAACAAATATGAAATATATATTATCAAAACAATCTAAAGATCGTTTCGCTTTGTTCAGCTCATTTCATTCGCACTAAAATGTATTTTTTGACAAGTCATTTTAAATAGTATTATTAGCAAAAAATATCAATATGATCTCTCCACCATTGTTCCCATCTTGAATTAACTATATTATCATCTTGTTCCATTACTTCAATGTAATTTGATGTAGTAACGGTATGATCATGTTTGCAAAATATACATATAATAGAATCTGTTTTTTCTGCATTTGTTTGAAAACATAAATCACATAATATTTGCGCACAACATTTCATTCTAATTATTTTATTCTCATAATTATCATTGCATATTTGACATACTTCATCTATTTCTTCTTTCTCCTTGTACTCAATCATTCCAATGTATTCCAATAATTCAAAACCTGGAAATCCAATGTGAATAATATCATCATCCAATTTAGTCAGTGATTCATAATCATTGTGTGTTATTATAAAATGTTCCCCCAAAAAATCTACCGAGATATATTTGTTTGTACAATATGGACATTGATATTCCCCATTAACATTTGTTGGTATATTATCCGCAAGTATCGCATATGAACCGTCAGCTAGTACTTCAGGAACATTACATTTGTGATTTGTAAATGCATTATCATTATTAAATATATTACCACATTTATTACATCTGCAATATTCATTCATTAAATGCGAATTTGCATAGTGATCATTCATTTCTTGTTCTGAATGTAATTGTATCTTGCATATCGGACATAAATGCGATTCTTTAATTTTTTTTCTTTTTGGTTTTTTTGTCTTATTTACTTGTTTGATACATGGTAATTGCGATATTTCACTATTAACATTTAATAGTATATTTGTTTTATTCCTCTCTAAATTTTCAAAGAAATTTATTCTATTCCTAACAAAATTTTTTTTACTTTTCGTAATATTCATTGTTCTATATAATTACAAAATAATATTTCCTTTTATTTTGTATATTTTCTCATTAATCTTTTATCACAATGTTGGTTTTCCCACCAATTTTTAATATTTGTATTTTACTGTAATCCATATTCAACTCCATTACTTTTGATTTTTTTTTTCTTGTTGCCCTTTTATTTTCTTTCACCTTGGTTTCCTTCGAAACTGTTTCTTTGTCTATTTCTTTGTCTCCACCTGATGTTGCCAATCTATCTGCATACTCATTACCTTGTGATAATAAATCAGTAAATCCAGTATGTGCCTTAACATGTACAATATTTATCATACCTTTGTATTGTTTCATTATATCCAATATTGGTTTTATTATATCTAAATTTTTAATTGGTTTTTTTGCAGTGCTAATCCAATTATTTGCTTCCCACATAACATTCCATTCTGTCAATGCCTTTAAACTATACATTGAATCAGTATAAATATTAAGTCTCCTAAAATTTATTCTAGATTCTGATACTAAAGTTAATGCTGTATAAATTGCATATAACTCTGCACGTTGATTTGTTTTTGGCTCCAATGTAAATGGTTCACTTATGTTTTCAAATTCACCATTTGGAAAATATACTCCATATCCTGCTTTTGTGTCACCTTTGCTATTTTTTCTAAAAGATCCATCTGTGAATACTGTGATTTCCATCTGAGATTATATATACTAATCTCAGAATGTTTTTAAATGTCATTCAAATCAAATGATAACAAATGAAATATTAATTGCTCCAACATATAATCATCACCTAAATGTTCATTGAATGTTTGAAGCGTAATTTTTTTATTGTTACCATAATATGAAATTTCAAATTGCCCATATAACTCTTTATTTATATATTTCACAATATTATTCTTAATATCCTTAATATCGTCATATGTCTTAAAATTATATGCAAACATACCAACATCTTTCACCACCAATTTTATCAAATTAAATTCATTTCCCTCCAATTCATCCAAATTATATAATGTAGATATTATATTACACTCAAATTCATCCAAAGTAATCTTGTTCACTAATAAATTATTAATATTCACACAATTACCTACATGTTTTATAATTATAAAATTATCGTGTTCTACTGATTGAATCTGATATTTATCTATTCCTTTAACTTCATGGTAGTCTCTTGCATATCCCTCATTACTTTTGATATTATCCTGTGTCTTATTATAATCATTAATCATATCATTCACATCAATATATTCATCATTATTTTCATCTTTTTCCATATCATAAATTTATATTTTTTATAATAAAATCATACACACATTCCAATTGTTTTATTTTGTTCATATTATAAATAACAATATTGTTCCCATTCAAATTAATATCACCGAATCTATTTATTTTCGATATCTTATCAAATAATAAATCACTAATACTTTTATTATCATTCAAATATAAATTATATATTTTTCTGAAATTTATCACAAAATAATCTATTGGTCTCATCCCAAACAAATTTTGATCATTACATATCTCTTGTTGGACTTTATCCAATAAACCAGAGATTTGTGGTCTCTGGCATAATGAAATTATCTCAAAATGTTGAAAAGCATAATGTGATGCATTATTCCCATAAATATCTGTCATAATTCTATTTTCTTCACTTGTTTTTTCATACAAATAATTGGCCACATCAATATTATTGTATTTGTATGCAATTGATAACATATTCATATTTTCATTGGTAGTTTCATTCAATAATTCACCAAAATTCATTATTATATATTCCATCATTTCTATTGTTCCATTTTTTGCAATGTAATGTGCAACATTAAAATTCTTATTACAAGTATCATTTATATCAACACCCAATTCTATCAATTTAATCAATAATTTTGGCGTTTTTTGTAAAGAAGATAAATGTAATAATGTTTGACCAAAATTATTTTTTTCATAAATCATATTTTCATCAAATAAATTTATCAATCTTATACATTTTAAATGATTACTTGTCAATGATACTCTTAAACATAATAAATGTATAAGATTATTACCATCCTGATCTCTATAATGCAAATCTGATAAATCTATATTCTCACAATATTGTTTTGCATACTTTAATAAAAATAATAATACATTCACAGATCCAAACATAATTGCAGTCATAAATAAATTTTGCCTAAGACCAGCATTATCATGCGTACACTTAACTCGATTCAATAATAATATAATCAAATTAACACATTCATCTTTTATCAACATCTCTATTGGAAATTTACCACACAATAATTTATCATTCAAAAAATCCAATTCAATATCTCTCTCCAAAAGAATCCTCAAACATTTATATGATCTATTCTCAAATATCACATCCAAAGATGAATATTTATTCTTCAGCCTCAATTTAAACAATCTTAGAATATCATCTTCAATCATTGTTTTATCCATAAATTTTTTTAATAAAATGTCATTGTCTTGTTCTAAAATAATATGCAATACCGACAAATTTGTCTTCTTCAAAATAACATACATTGATAAATTATTTATCTCATCCAGATTCACATTTCCATTCAAAACACCATTGAAAAATTTAATGTATTCCCCAATATCAACTTTCAAATCTGATCTAATCAATGAAACAAAATTTACAGTTATCTCTATATTTTCATTGGCTTTCATTGGTATATATTCTTTTATTTTCACATTATAATTATTTAATATTTTTTCAATTTGTTTGAGTATATCTATTTTTTTAGTCAAAATACTCATATTACACAATATTTCATCTATATTCTCATCATTGTAATCATCATAATATATAATTTCTTTTTTTGATTTTTGATGCAACAATAATATTTTTTGTAAAATCTTTATTTTAATAATTTTCTTATCCATTTTTCTTTTTATACAATCCATCAAAGTTATTGACTTTTCATCATAATTATACATCAAAAAATTAGCAATGTATGGAGCATGTTTTAAAAAAATATTTATTAACCATATATTATAACTTTTTATAATCACTAAATATATTGGCTGATCTATCATTTCGAGTTTCATAATCTTATTATATGTTTTATTGCACATTTCATCCAATTTACCATTTGGATAATTCAATATTGGATTACATGATAATACCAATGTTAAAATATCTTTCAGTATCTCATTGGGTTGATCAAATATATTTTTTCTCAATATATGTTTTTTTAAAATATATGTTAACATTGTATCTGATTTGCCATTATTATTAATATATGTATTTACATTTTTGATTTTTCTTAATAATATTTTAATTACATCAATATTTTCATTGTTCATTGCATATAACAAATTATTAATATTTTTTTTTTGTATTTCCATGTCTAAAATATCATCATGCAAATATTTAATAATTATGTTTATCATATCAATTTTATTACAACTTGTGCAAAAATTTAATAAAAATTCATAATCATCAATATATTTGGATTTTAAAATATGAATTATAGTGTCATTTTTATTTAATAATATCAAACAACAAACATGAAATAATACATCATATTCAAATTTATCTTTAGATGCATATTCCATAAATATATCTATCGTTCCAATATCAGCATTCAAATATATTAAATCAATTTGTTTTTTACAAATGTACAATTTATTATCAATTGCATATTTCAATAATTCTTTATTGTTCCATTCACATGCTAAATTTAATACTGATTTTCCATATATATCACAATGCAAATTTGCAATGTTTTTTTCATTGTTCATCATATCATTCAATGTTTCCAATAATTCATCTATTTTCATTATATTTGCATGAAAAATATCATATTTACTCACTTTATAATTTATTACACTTTCAATATAATCATCAAATTTACATCTTAAATTTTCATTCTTAAAATCACTCAAAATCTTTATTTTGTAATAGTTATTCAATGATTCAATTGGATAATAATATATTAATGGATTGAATTCTTTGTCAAACTCAAATTTGAATCCAATGTTCATAAATTGCCATACTATATATTCCTGATTCAACATATTACTATTGTATTCAAGAACATTGGTTTTCATTGCATCATAAAATTTAATAGTTGCCCAAATAGTTCTTCCATCAAATCCAATAGTATTTAAATTAATAGTAATATCACCAAACACATCTTCAATGTTTCTGTACTGTTTTAAATAAATATTAATATCTCTAAATGGTTCTTTCGATCTTATACAACAATATTCTTCACAAATAATCTTTTCCAATTTAAATGGATTGCATTTATTTACTGCTTTGTATATTTCATCCACTTTATCTAATACTTGTTTATTGTCCAAATTATATGTATACATTTTTATTGGATTGTTTGGAAAAAACTTATCATGATAATCTCTAATATCATCACATAATTCTAATTCATTTAATAAAGAACATACTATTGATTCCCCACATATTAATAAATTATCAAAATTTACATTTCTTAATTGATTTTCTGTAAATATTTTAAAATTGTCCTTGAACTTACTTTTTGATATTATTTTAATGTTTGTATTATTTTTATATATATTTATGATATTTTGTTTTGACATATATAAAAATGTGTGAATATAATACTATTAAATTGACACATCTTATGTCCAACAACAATTCTGAACTGGTTTTTCATTTGAAATTACATGTAACTTGCAATCTAACATATTACAATCAATTAAGTCATTCACATTGTTTATTAATGCATTGAAAGCATTATTTATATTTGCACCTGTTTTAGATGACACCTCAAAATATTCAAATTTATTCTCATCAATAAACTTTTGAATATCTTTCTGTGATATTAATTTGGGTAAATCACAAAAAGTTCCAATTAATATTATATTTGGATCTTCAAGTTCTTTTTTAATTTCCATAATATGATCATTCAAGTGATAAAAAGAAGATGGATTATTCAATGAAAAACATAAAAAAATTCCTGATGAATTTCTGTAATATTGTTTTGTTATAGATTTAAATCTTTCTTGACCAGCAGTATCCCATATCTCTAATTTAATATTTTTATCTTTTATCTTTAATCTTTTTGTAAAAAATTCTATACCAATTGTTGGTGCATATATTTGCTCCATTATATTACCATATATATAATAACTGCACAATGATGATTTACCTATTGATGGATCACCAATGACTGTAATTTTCACAATATATTCAAATTCTGAATCCATATTTATATTATCATCATATTTAAATTATAAAAAATTGAAAATAAATCACATTGTTATCCTCATTTATAACATCATAATCATATATCTTCATATGTCAAAATGGGATAAAGAAATTGCAAAAGTTAAAAAAGTACGAAATGAAACTATGCCAAAAGAAAAAATAAATCAAGAAAGTGAAAATTTAGATGAATTTACACACTTGAAGAAAAATATTAATAATAAAATTAAAAAAATTAGGTTGGCAATTAGCAAAAAACAAGAATTTATTAAAAAAAAAGATGAACACAGTCGCATTATCTATACAAATAATATTATAAATGCTATTGATTCTGTTTATAAAGATACTGAAGTGTTACATTCCATTCAAGAGAGAGATGCAAAAAAGTGTAGAGCTGATGAAAAATTTAGAAGATTGTTGATAAATAGAGATGATATTATCAGATTAATTTTTAATCACATTGAAGAATGCAAAATGTTAAATGATGGTGATTATGTTGATCAAAAACTTTATGGCAATGAAAGTAATGAAAATAAAGATACAATTATTGAAATGGCTTTTACCGGTAAAATTGTGAATTTACCAGAAATTGATTCTATTCCTGATTTGACAGCTGAAGAAGGATTCAAAATGCAAGATGAAAAAGATATTAAAATAAATAAATTATTGGATGATATGCTTAATGGTATGATTGATATCAAAAATATTGCTGAAAATATGAAAAATCAACTCGAAACACAAGATATAATAATAGAAGAAATAACAGAAAATGTTGATAAAGAAAATGAACAGTTAATCACTCTCAATACACAATTAAAAAAAACTCTTAAAAGAATAAGATCTCCAAAAAAAGTATGTGTTGATATAATCCTAATATGCATGTTTCTTGGATTAATTGGTTTAATAGTAAAAATAATTTATGATAATACAAAAAGTAATTAATATTCAACTGCGGCCAATTCTCTTACAGCATCCACAAATGATTTTAATTTATCTTTAATATCATCACACTTCAATGCATTAAATGTATTGAAACTATCTTCTTGATCATATCCATTTGATCCTCCCAATCTCTCCACAAAAAATATTTTTTTATCTTGATCATCATCAAATTCTTCATTTAATACGCACAATACAACATAATGTCCCATCCCTGTATATTTTGCCATTAAAATTATTTGTTTGCATGGTCTATTCACAACAAATTTTGCATCATCATCAAATTCCTCTACACTACTCATTTTGACCAATAATCTATCTCTATTTACTTTGTTTATTTTTTCAAGAAAATTAATGTACCAATATGGAAAATTATATTTTTTATAATCATCATACTTAAAATCATTATTCACAACTTTTCTTTTTTTAACATAAGGTCTCAACAATAAATGCTTTAAATCATCATTTTGTTCATTGATCTCTCCATCATATTTTTCCATACAAGTCTTTACCAATTTTCTTTTTTGTGTTTTATTAGATATATTTAAATATTTATATAAATCCATTATTTAATACCATTTAATATATCAATAAACTATCCAATATATATTAAAATCAATTTTTTATAAAATAATCACATGTAATTTTTATGCATAATATTTATTCATTTGTTTCTGTTCTCTATCCTTTGTTGAATTAATCTTATTTATTCTTGGTCTCTTTGATGTTAAATCTGTTCTAAAAGTAATATTCAATTGTTGTAAAAATTTATTTATTCCTGATGCAAAATTCATTGGTTCTGATGCTGTACTTGTGATAATATTATTATTGTTTTGTTTCTCAAATACTACTATTTTGCTACATCTCTCTA
>Ga0302280_1003171_pt1 | contig 12070 bp, 6 predicted proteins | sample III_Fen_E1_1_FD_198771 | JGI IMG/M metagenome (GOLD analysis project Ga0302280, IMG submission 198771) | Peat permafrost microbial communities from Stordalen Mire near Abisko, Sweden - III_Fen_E1_1 | ecosystem: Environmental > Terrestrial > Soil > Wetlands > Permafrost | place: Sweden: Abisko...
GGAGGAATGGTAGGCGGAGTTATAATTGAAGGCGCATTTGGAATATTTACGGCCCGGTTAGCTGAGTTTTGCCGCGTTAAGGATTTGGAATGAATTGAATCAAAAGAATGATTCAGCGAGCGGGTGGATTCGACAGTTTTAGATTGATCGGGAATATTATTTTTATTAATTAAAGCATGTTTTAAAATTGCTGTTTTAATGGCAGGAGTAATTTGATAGTTTACCGGTTTAACTAACCAGAACCCAAATGAGATTAATAAAACAGCTGCCGAAGTAATTGCAACTACCTTAGGCCATTTTGGTTTTACAATTACCGCCTTGTTCAGAATTGAATTTATATTTTCGGCTGACAGGCTGCTTTTCTCCTGCTTTGCGGCCTGGAAATATTCGTCCAACCCGCGTTTTAAAATATTTTTATCGTTGCTCATTGGTTCAATTTTAAATTTACGACAGGTATTTTTAAGGTTTGCTGTAAATCAATATCCGGGTCATATTCTTCCTTTACAGGCAGTTCGGCATTAAGTAATTTTGCCAATTTCTGCCTTCCTCTTGTCAGCCGGGTTTTTATAGCGCCTATGGAATCACCCAGCAATGCTTCTATTTCCTTAATTGAGAGGCCTGATATTTCAAAAAGCACTATTGCTTCTCTTTCTTTATTCCCAAGTTTTTTCAACATTTGGTAAAGTATTTCAGCATCTACATTGTGCCCTGGGTCATCGAATTCTGATTCATTTATTGGTTTCGCTCCTATCAGGCTTTGCAGCCTCCGCCTGCGTGCTTTTTGCTTCAGCAGGCGGGCTGCTATGCCAAATAAAAATGAAAGGAAACTATTTTCGTTACGCAATTTGTGCATATTGCTGAACGCCTGTAATATCGTTTCAGACTCAATATCCCTTGCATCATCCATCTGCCAAACCATGCTGCGGATATACCTCCATAATTTGTCTTTTACAGGGTTATAGCGCCCCATAAAAATTTTTTGCCTGTCGGTTTCGTTAAATTGCATGCTGGCAGCTCAGGATTTTAGTTATTTCAGCAGCTAATTTAACTATTTACCAGCATTGCTTTTGTCGGAAGGCTTAGGAATTACTTCTCCAGAAATGGTAATAGTTGTGCCCACATTATCCTTTTGGTTCGTTGTTACCGTGCAAACCTTATTAAAAGGCCCGCTTTTGCCTGTTGAATTATAATTAATTACAATTTCACCGGTTTTCCCGGGCGCAATAGGCTCTTTGGAATAGGTAGGCGTAGTGCAGCCGCAGGGCGTAGATACATTTGAAATAACCAGGTCAGAGTTGCCTGCGTTCTTAAATTTGAAAGAATACTTCGCCTGCGTGCCTTCCGTTATTTTTCCAAAATCATGGGTAACAGACTCAAAACGAGTATCCGGCCCCATTATTACTGTAGAGGAATTAGCTTGTGCACTTTGACTGGTTTGTGCGAAACTGCCGGTAGCTAAAAAAGCCACTGCGACAAACATTAAGATCTTTTTCATTGTTTTATTATTTATATTTTAGGGGTATGTGTATCTAAATGAGAAAAGGTTACATAGAAGATGAAATTTATTTTATAACTTCTTCCCCTTTATATATGTTATACATTTAATAAATACAGAGTAGCTGTTTGAATAAAGGGCCAACATATAAAATTATCTTTCCAATGTTTTTGATCATTGCACTGGCTTTTAACAGCCAGGCGCAGCAGAATCTTATAAACCCTGATTTTCGCAAGGCCAAAATAGATACATTCCAATACAATTCAGATAAAATAGTATATAAGGTACAAGCAATAGTACACAAACAAAACCTTCTTGGCAAATTACTTAGAAAAGTGTGGATTGATACTAAACCACCCGGTTATATTACACCTGTTCCACCTTATGGAAATTGCCAGGTGCAGGATTCATTTTGCAACTGCTATATCAAAACGATTATAGTTAAAATACTGTCTCCATTTGGCCCTGCAATAGACCAGCCTTATGATAAACCGCTGAACTGGCTCGAGAGGCGCGGCAATAACCTCCACTATGATACAAGAGAATGGGTAGTGAAAGCAAACCTGCTTTTTAAAGTTGGGGATAAACTAAACCAGTATAAACTTGCTGAAAGTGAAAGGCTTTTAAGACAGAACTCTTATATAACTGATGCGCGGATGGTTGTCAATAATTCGGGGCTATGTCCTGACAGCGTTGAGATAGTAGTAATAGTTCTTGACGTTTTCAGTATAAATGGCGCAGGGGGGGCTGGTATTCCTTTAACCAATGCTAATGCTTCGCTGAATGACAATAATTTCTTTGGCCTTGGTCATAATTTCCAAAACCAGGTTTGGTATAACCCTATCTGGCCTGGCGATTATAAATATAGCGGCTCGTATACTGTACCACAAATAGCGCATACCTATATTACAGGCCAGGCTTATTATAATGTCGGCGATAATAATGAAAAATATGGTTTTCTCTTCACTAAGCCATTTGCTACGCCAACTATGAAATGGGCTGGTGGCTTGGGAGCCGATTGGGAAGATAACCCTTATTCTATCCTTTTGTCAGATACTCAAAGTCTTACAGGCCAGCAAAAATACCATGTATATGACGGGTGGCTGGCCCGTTCTTTTACAGCAAGAGGGGCATTGAATGATGAAGGCCCCGTGCCGCAATTTATTTTAGCAGGGCGGATAACTAATACCAAATATGAAGAAAGCCCATTTGGCCAAACCCCAATGGCAAATAATTTCCAAAGCCAGACAGTATATCTTGCAAGCGTAGCTTTTAGCTTTCGCAGTTATGTAAAGGACCATTATGTATTTGCTTTTGGCAAAACTGAAGATATACCCGTTGGCCATCTGCTTTTGTTTACAGCCGGCATTCAGGATGCACAATTATATTCACGCTGCTATATGGGGGCGAAATGGTCATTTTCTATGGTGAGGGCTTTGTTTGGCTATTTTTATGGGAGTTTAGAAACAGGTGGTTATGAGTATGAACGTCAGTGGCAACAGGTTATTTCTAACGCTCAGGTGCTTTATTTTACAAACTTGATACCCATGCACAAATGGAAATTGCGTCAATATATCTTAAACAGGTATTCAGAAGGGTATAACTTAATGCCGGGGCAGGTAATATTCGAAAATTCCGGCAATGGCATAAGGGGACTAAATATAACAGTACCTGCTACCCAAAAATTCGTTACCAATTATGAAGCAGATCTTTTTAGCCCACGGGATGTACTTGGTTTTGAAACCGTCGGTGTACTTTTCGCAGATTTTGAACTTCTTGGCGCTCCGGGCAATTCGTTATTTAATAGCATTTTGTACCAGGGATATGGTATCGGAATGCGTTTTAAAAATGAGCATCTTATATTCAATACTATACAATTTTCTTTCGCCTGGTACCCGCAGGCTACAATTATTGCAGCGCGCGAATTTGAACTCCAAAGCACTCAAAGCCCTTATTATCAATTTCAGGATTTTCAGTTTAGCCAGCCCTATACGGTTAGTTTTTAGGCGGGGTTTATAGAAGTTTAAGCATTCATTTGCTACACGCCATTTAAATTTTTTCATTCAATATTCGAAATATCCTCCTATCTTAGCTGCAAATATTATAAACTATACTCATAAATATTGCACTATGAAAAAGACTCAAAATTACTATCCGGGCATTATGGCTTTTGTTTTTTTTAGCTTGTTTGCTCCTGTTTTTGCAAATGCAGGTAGTCCCTCCCTTGCAAAACCTCAAAGTGTCATTAATGGCCCAGATTGGAGTTTCCGTGAAAACAAAGGGCAACTTCTGGATGAAAATCGCCAAGCTATTTCAGACATTAAATATTACGGTCGCCAGGGTGGCGTAAACATTTATTGTAAACCCGGAGAAATTAGTTTTGTTTTTAACAGGATCGAAGGAAAGAAAAACGTTTCGGAAGCTTCAGGGAAGTTAACTGAATCAGAATTAATGGCTAAAAATGAAAATAGGGAAGTTACTTTAAACAGGGCCGAACTTCAATTATTGAATGCAAATCTTAGTGCTGAAATCACAGCTACCGATCAGCAGGAATATTACGAGAATTATTATAATACCGGCGATGCCAGCAAGGGAACTTGCGGCATATATACTTTTAGTACCATTACATATAAAAACATATACCCAAATATTGATCTTATACTTCATGCCAAAGCAAAGAGTATGAAATACGAGTTTATAGTAAATCCGGGTGGCAATGTAACAGATATACAAATGCAATGGAATGGATTGAACAATATAAAATCTCTTGAAAATGGCGGTATCTCTTATGCTTTAGCCTTGGTAAACATGACCGAATCTGCACCATATACCTATCAGGGTGGGGTAGGGGTTCAAAATATTATGCCCCTGCAATCGTCATTTTTTCAAAACGGAAACCACATCTCTTTTAAAGTAAGCAATTATGATAAATCGCAGTCGCTTACAATAGACCCAACTTTAACTTGGGGCACCTATTTTGGCGATAGCGGTTCTACCTTCTCACAGGCGATCGCTCTGGATTCAAATAATAACGTTTATATAACCGGATCAACTGTAAATACAAGTGGTATTGCAACTACAGGCGCATATCTGACTACTAATTCTGGTAACTATGATGCATTTATTGCAAGTTTTAATTCATCAGGTAATATCTTATGGGCTACTTATTATGGCGGAAATGACGCTGATTTAGGATATGGAATAAACATAGACGGCAATAATAACATTTATATTACCGGCTATACCAAAAGCATTTCCGGCATTGCCACTTCCGGTGCATACCAGACAAGTAATGGGGGAGGGTACAGTGATGCTTTTGTTGCAAAATTTACTTCTTCCGGTAGTTTAACCTGGGGAACATATTTTGGGGGTAGTGGTGACGAACATGGAAATGGGATTACTACCGATGCCTTTAACAATGTCTATGTTGCCGGGCAAACGAGCAGCGCTACTAGTATAGCTACCTCCGGCTCTTATCAGACAAGTTTTGGAGGAGGCAGGGATGCTTTTGTGGCAGAATTTACATCGGCAGGCAATCTTTCATGGGCTACCTATTTCGGTGGTAGCGGCAATGATGGCGCCAATGGAATAGTTACAGATTTAAATAGTAATGTCTATATTACTGGTAGTACTACTAGTACAAGCGGCATTGCCACTAAAGGGGCGCATAAGACCTCTTTTGGCGGAACAGGCTCTAATGGATATGGGGATGCTTTTGTAGCGCAATTCACTACTGCCGGCAGCCTTTCGTGGGCCACTTATTTTGGTGACAGCGCTGATGATGAAGGAACAGCTATCACCACTGATAATTATAACAATGTCTATATCACCGGGCAAACCCAAAGCCAGAAAGGAATAGCAACTACAGGTGCTTATCAGACAAGTTTGGGTGGTGATTTTGACGCGTTTTTGGTAAAATACACGTCATCAGATAGCCTTGTCTGGGCTACGTATTATGGAGGCTACGGCGCTGACGAAGGCCTGGCAATAACTACGGATGCTGCTAACGATATATACATTACGGGATATACGAATAGTACAAGCGGTATAAGCACTCCTGGTGCTTATCAGGCTAACTATTCACCTGTGAATACAAGCTTTGATGTTTTTGTATCACAATTTAATTCCTTAGGCTTCTTATATCTCGGAAGTTATAATGGGGGCTCCAATACTTACAATAGCGCCGGTAACGGAATTACGATTGACGCTAATAATAATATTTATGTAACCGGATATACGTCCAGCGATAGCGGTACAACTACAACCGGTACTTACGAACCAAATTATTCTTATCAATTTGATGCTTTTGTGCAGGTATTTAATATTCCATTCGCAGGGATAAAACCGGTGGCTGCAAATACTTTCGGCTTAAAAACCTCTCCAAATCCTTTCGCAGATCAGGTAACAGTCAGTTATACAATCTCACAAAACCAAAATGTTCAGATCATTCTTTCAGATATTACCGGTAAACAAATTGCCACAATAGTAGATGAAAATCAGTTACCCGGTAATTATTTATACACCCTGGAAGCTGCAAAATATAATATTCCTGCAGGGGTTTACTTCCTGAATATGGTGGCTGGCAATGAATCGGCACAACAAAAGATCGTTAAGATAAAATGATTTTAAGCTAAAAGGGATGGGGTTTAACCCCAGTCTTTTTTGGGAAAAATTTAGCTAACAGAATTAAAAACCTCTGCTTTTCGTTTTAGCCTTAAATTTGCAGTGTTATTACTATGAATAGTTTAGGTGAAATTGATTTAAAAGCGCAAAAAGAAAAGCGAACAGATACCCTGATATGGGTATTGCGGGGCCTTATTTCTGCTACTTTTCTTTTTTCGGGGTTTTCTAAACTATACCCACATATCGAGGTTTTTGAGCATGATCTCGTTATAAAAGGTATAACCAATTGGACGGGAGCTCATTATTTATCCCGCGCCCTTATTTCCTTTGAGTTATTTATTGGCATTGCTTTTCTGCAAAACCATTATTTCAGGAAGATAATAGTACCCGCGTCATTTTTGCTTCTTGCTGCTTTTAGTGTTTACCTTAGTTATTCGCTTTATCTCGATGGTAATAAAGGAAATTGTGGTTGTTTTGGGCAGGTATTGCCAATGACGCCGCTGGAAGCTTTGATAAAGAATATTGTATTGATGGGTTTGGTTGCATACATTTATATTAAAACCGAGGTAAGTGGCCCACATTGGCATATTCCAGTCATGTTACTGGAGGCAATAGGTTTCCTTATTTTGCTTTTATCCCCAATCCCTTTGCAAAGTATTTCCCAGCCATTTACTCCTGTTAACATATCTCGGAATGCTGAAGTTAATACTGCTCCAACTGCAAGTTCTAATGTTACAAATGCAGCGCCTTCTATTAATAGTAATCCAGTCGCTACTCAACCAACTTCATCAATAAAACTCTTCCAAAAATCTTCCACAAGCAATCTTCCGCAATCAAATAGCAGCAAACAATCAGCAACAGGCAATCAACAATCAACTACCCCGCAGCAAGCCAAAACATCTTCGCCTTTTGCCAAATACACGACTTTCAGCGATAAGAAAACTACGGATTTAGATAATGGCATTAAACTCATAGCCCTGTTTGATCCGGATTGTGAACATTGCATGAAAGCGGCCACCAAAATAGCCAACTTGCGCAAAAGCGGCCTTTCTTTGCCACCTATGTATATTCTATTCCTCGAAGGGAATGAAGATAAGATCCCTAATTTCTTTAATGTTACGGGCCTGAATGAGCCGTATATGGTAATTGGGGCGATAGATTTTTTCCAGTTCCTGAAAAACTCACCGCCAAGAGTGGTTCTGCTTAATAATGGCGCTATCGCAGGTGATTGGGAATCAGAAGACTTTGATGAATCAAATTTTAAGGCAACAGTGGAGAAGGCCAAGTAATGGTATCCTGGCCTTTCCAAACAATTTAACCTCACAACAATTTGACAGTTTAACAATTTACCTATTTTTGGGGTGAATAAGTTGTTCTATTAAATTGGCTTTAGGCAAAAATTATATTCTCCGCGCAATGAATGTGCGCCTTGACGAAAGCTGGCAGGTAAAGCATTTCATGCTGTTGTCGTTTTTGCAGGGCTTCGGTATGTCCTTGTTTTTCATCGTCGCAAATGCCATTTTTCTTTCAAATTTTTCCGTAGACGAACTTCCTGTGGTGTATATGATCAGCGCCGTAGCGATGTTTCTTACCGGCAGGGTTTATGCGTATTTTGAAGAAACCTATCCCATAGGATGGGTACAGAAAGGTGCACTTATCACTATGGTACTGTCTATTGTATTATTAAGATGGGCTTTGGATAGGGGGCATTATATATGGTTGCCAGTTGTTTTCATGGTTTGGCACCGAATCCTGTTTTTATTTAGCGATTTAGGTTTTTGGAGCCTGCCTTCCATGCTATTTGATGTACGGCAGGCAAAGCGTCTTTTTGGTCTCATCAGTGGCGGGGACGTCCCCGCTCAGCTAATTGGAGCTCTTACGGTATCTATTCTTGCCCCCTTTTTTAAGCTGAACGATATTTTATGGCTTGCGGCATTGGCGTTTTTCCTGGCTTTCTTTGTGCTTGCGAGGTTGCTTAGGCGTCACACTCCCGGCCATGAAAAAGAAAAACATAATATAGTAAGGGCTGAAAAACAACCTTTATGGAAGAGTATTTTTAAAACAGATTTTATTCTTGCTGTAGGGGGCTTATTTCTGTTTATTACTCTTGTAAACACTTTCCTGGAGTTTTCTTTTTTAACCGGAGTAGAGGAAAAAATCAAATCGGAAGGCGAATTGGCAAGCTTCTTTGGCTTATTCTTTGGCTTCAGCAATGCATTGATAATTGTTTTTAAACTCTTTTGGAGTGGGAGGGTGATAGATAAGCTTGGAGTAAGAAGCAGTTTGCTTGTTGTTCCCGTCGTATTGCTGACTGCCTTGCTGACGATGCTTATAATTGGCAGTTTCACAAATAAATATACAACCATGATCTGGTTTTTTGCAGGCATGGTGCTTTTTGGCGAAATCTTTAAGAAATCTTTGCAGGAGCCTGTTTTCCTGGCCATTTTGCAGCCATTAAATGCGCATTTACGGGCACATTCGCACTATATTATCAATGTGGTAGTGCAGTCGCTCGGTTTGGCGCTATCAGGTATAGCCTTATATTTCTGCATAGAAGCATTTCATGGCGTCAATCTCATTTATATCTCTTTTGTACTGATAGCCCTCATTGGCGGATGGGTGGCTTTTTTGTTTTTTACCTATCGGGAATACCTTGCTTTGCTTAGCCAGTCATTGAAAAAGAGGTTTCTGGAAGGAGATGCGCTAACTATAAAAGACAAGAATGCTACGCGCATTCTTTTGCAAAAGCTGGAAAGCAATCACCCTGAAGAAGTGCTTTACAGTATGGGGTTGATCGAAAAGACAGACTTTGAGAATTTTACCAGGCAGCTACCGTTGCTGCTCCAAAACATTAATGAGGAGGTTGTCATTTTTGCACTGAATAAGATTGAAATACATAAAATTGGATTAATGAAGGATGAGGTCTTAAAAGTAATGGATGGCAATGCTTCAGCTATAGTTAAAGCTGCCGCTATAAGGACCTACTGCGCCATAGAAGAAGATAGTTTTGAAATGGTTTTCCCTTACCTTGAGGCCACAAACCTTCAAATAAGGAAAGGGGCTATCGCGGGACTGCTGAAAACCGGCGATGTGGAAGCTATGGTTGTAGCCGGTCAGCAACTTGTAGCCCTGATACATTCGGTAGAAACAAGGGAGAGAATGACAGCTGCGAGCATTGTTGGCGACCTTGGAATAAAGAATTTTTACAAACCGATCAATGCCTTCTTTGAGGACGAGGATATTAATGTAAGGAAAGCCGCTATAGTAGCCAGCGGCCTGGTTACTAATCCCAAACTGGTTCCTATAATTCTGGATTTTTTGAATGACAGGAAATTGTACCATGAAGCGATTGATGCCCTTGCGATGTATGGCGATGCCTGTATGCATGCCCTGAAAGAATTGTATTTCAGTTCATCTAAACATCAGCCGGGTTTTCTTTTTCATTTGATACTTCTTTGCGGTAAAATAAACAGTCCTCTTTCCCATGCATTTCTTTTTGAAATACTGCCCCGCGAAGACGTAAAAACCAAGGACGCCATTCTGCAAACCCTCAGGCAGATAAAATACCAGGTATTTACGGAAGGGCAGGAGCAGGTAACCAAATTACTGGACGAATGCCTGTATGAGAAATACTGGAACTACTGCGCTATAAACGTTTTACAGTCTCATTCCGGCACAGCTTTGTTGACCGATGCTCTGGTGCATGAGAACAGATTCCTTACCGAACGGTTATTTAACCTGCTGTCCTTTTTATATGACCCACTGATGGTGAGAAAAATAAGGGAGGGCCTGAATACCGGGCAAAAAGCTAAGATAGCCAACGCCCTGGAAATGATACAAAACCATTTTCATTCCAAACACCAGGCAGCCCTCATCCCGTTGCTTGAGGACCACACCAACGAAAGACGGATACAATTGCTTGATAAACAATTTTCTTTTTCGCTGCGAAGCCCGGAAGAAATAATCATGCACATACTGGATAAAGGCAGGGACAATTTTTATTCATGGACAATAGGTGTGGCCCTGTATATATCAGCGGAATACATTCACGACTCATCCGCTATGATTCCATATCTGCATGACAGCAATAAACTTATAAGGGAAAATGCCGCCAATGCCCTTGAAAGTTTTCTGCAAGCCACTGTTAATGAAAAAAATAAACAAAGCGGTCATACAATTAAAACTATGGTACACGAAGAAAAAATGACGGAAAGCCTCGCCGAGATCGAGAAGATATTTATCCTGAAAAGCACAAGGATATTTGCCGATACCCCTGAGAGTGTCCTCGCAGATATTGCGGGTATCCTTGTGCCACAGCAGTTTAGCAAAGGGCAGGTAATCTTCCACAAAGGCGACTATGGCAACCGTATGTATATCATATACCTGGGTGAAGTCCGCATACATGATGAAACTACTGAATTTGCCGTGCTGAAAGACAGGGATTTCTTCGGGGAACTTGCCCTCCTTGACCCCGAACCCCGTTCTGCGACAGCTACTGCCCTGACAGATGCTTTGCTGCTGCATATAGATGAGGATGATTTCTATGAACTAATGGCAGAGCGCCCCGAAGTGGCCCGCGGCATCCTGAAAATAGTGGTTCAAAGACTGAGGAACCAGAATAAATTGCTGGCGGGCGCTGCCAAATAAAAATCTTACGCGCTTAAGAACCAGGAGGAAGAAAAACCCTCTTATCGCCCCGTTACGGGATATAAATTTTATCTAAAGTAGATAAAAAATAGACATCAAAAGAGGCAGCACCCTTTTGATACAAATAAAATAATAGATAATCTGTTTATATGCAATTTGTTACAAAGGATAGTTTTCCAATAAATAAAAAACCGACATGGCTGGCGGTAATACGAAATCGTTTTTTCGCCAATGCAAAATACAATTTTTTTTCGGTACTTCCAAATAAATATTACCAAATATTGAGTTAAAAACTATCTGCTAATGATAATTTTTGAAGTATGTATTTCATTGTCTGTTCTTATTTGGAGCAAGTAAACACCATCACTCAGGCCGCCCACAGAAATACTGTTATCGCTGCCGTTAAAGTTCATTTCCTGGTTTAAAAGCATTTTGCCTGAAATATCGGAAATGCTGATCATGCCCTTTCCCCTGAACCCGCTGATATTGATAATGTCATTGGCTGGATTCGGGTAGATCTGCATGGCATCCGGGCCATCCAGGGTGCGGATACCGGCTACAAAAGTACCTGTAAGATAGCCGTTTGCAGTCGCCTGGCTTATCGTAGCTGTAGAACCATTATCAATAGAACCATCAGGGGCAATGAGCATACCAACTATGTGAATATTGGCGCTATTATAATTGCTGATATTAAATAAGAAATCATGCGTAAAACTATCCCCGGCGGATACACTTGCGGGATAGCTGTTAGGGTTGCCGTAAAAACCCGGGCTGATAACCCTTGCGACATGGTCAAATTTAAGTCCTGCAACATAAGGTGGCAAATTTTCAAAACCACCCATTGGGCCATACCCTCCGCCCGAATAATAATTATGCTGGTCCCAGGTGGTACCTGTACCAGACACGCCATCTTCCACTATCACACAGGCTATCCTATAGCCGCTGCCCGCAACGGCCTGGTTGAACTTTGTGGTAAGCGATACCTTAAGCTGGTCCGTACTTTGGTTAAATTGCCCACCATTATGTATCACAGCGTGTGGAGCTACCTTTAGCCTGCTAAGGAAATTGCTTTCAATCAGGCTCGGGTCCACGGTATAGGTACGGTCCACTATCACTGTTGGGAAGCCTGTTATCTTTGTTGCCATGATCGCGTCATAAGGAGTATCAACCATTGGGTCGTTATTATGCACAACAATAGGTTGTATGAATTGGCCATATTTGGAAACCATATTTCCGATATAAACAATGCCCCTTACGCACCAGCCACACCAGGTACCGGTAGCTTCTTCAGCTATTACCAGTTTA
>Ga0302280_1003173_pt1 | contig 12058 bp, 16 predicted proteins | sample III_Fen_E1_1_FD_198771 | JGI IMG/M metagenome (GOLD analysis project Ga0302280, IMG submission 198771) | Peat permafrost microbial communities from Stordalen Mire near Abisko, Sweden - III_Fen_E1_1 | ecosystem: Environmental > Terrestrial > Soil > Wetlands > Permafrost | place: Sweden: Abisko...
GATGAATTTTATAATGCATAACTTTTAAACTACTTCGAAAGAAGAATAATAGGAGTTACTAATCATTTAGAAATAAATGAGTAATATTCGTAATGTTTACATTATTTGAGTTTTATCTAGGCGTCTAGAGACAAACGTTCGACACTGTTACGGACCATTTTGATCTTGTCGATTGGCCACTTCTCTTCGTTGATCAGAAAGTCCATGATGACTTTAGGCGTTTTCTCATGAACGCGTTGAGGATAAAGACTGTTTTCTGTACATAAAAAGGTATGACTATTCACAGTAATAAGCTTAGTGAAACGAGGGGGTGCACTTTTTAATGTGTTGTACATCTTCTTGAATTCTGTCAAGTTAACAGACACATGTTGCTCTTCCATATCTATTGCATTCGCAATAAATACTTCGTATCCGGACATTTTGTTAGGTTGCTGCTAAGTTCTTAAGACCTATCATACCATTCAGATTCCGTTCACAATTAGGTCGTGGTGACTGCGCAGAAGTATCCACTCAAAGCACTTCATAAGTGACAACATCTTTAATGGCCACTGTATAGGCCTAGGCTCTTGTCATTAGGTTAGTACCCATTGTAACCCACTGCGTTGGCTAGTTTCGTGCCTACGTTGGCTAGTTTCGTGCTCAGCAGCTCCACGACCTCCTTTAGTACCTGGAGTTCGGCAGTGTCCTCGGTAAGCTGTTTCTTTAACACAAGAACGTAGTCCGTTCCAAAGGTCTTGTTATAAAAATCGACAAAGTCACCTGGTAGTTCGTTAGTCGACGATTCAGAACCATCTATAGTCTTACCAGTATTCCAAGCCAAGAGGATTCCGTCTACCTTTTTTTTGAGTAGTATGTTGACATTCTCGTTATACTTGATGACAAGTCTGAGGTCTTCAATGCAACAGTCCAATTTGTAGGACTCGCGTTCTTGGGACTTCAGTAGCTTATCTAGTTTCTTTTCCTTCTTCAGAAACTCCGCTTTATGGTACCTGTTGTACCACTTATCATACTTTACTGTGAAGTCCGCAATAGTCTCATCCGAGCTCAAATGAACGAAGGAGCACACCGTATTATCCTTATCACATACACCATTTCTGTAATCAGAGCATTCAGTAAATGGTCGATGGAGCTTGGAAAGGTACTTCTCAACGTTTCGGTTATAACGATCATTGAAGATAGTCATTGTCGACATTTGTCAGTGCTTGTAGTCTTCGGCACATTTGCTAAGGATGTTAGATTTTTAAATTTCCATAGTGCAAATGTGGCCGTAGGCCTTTTTGGCATTATCTAATAACCTGTACAGTCGCATTACTCTCGACACGCATTTCAGTGCAATCTAGATAAAATCCAAGGAATAAACCCGAGGGTGAGTAAGGCGAGGATAAGTCGAGATCATCTTTCAATCTTTTGAGGATATTAAGTAGTCTCCAATGGGTGCTTCTGGTGTACGAGGTTCGAATACTGACTCCCTCGAAGCTAATGCTCTTCCCACACTAACATGCGGATATCTCTTGAAATCGTACCTCCCATAGACCCTCCCATAGACCCTCCAATGCTTTTTACCCGCTGTGAGTGTCTTGACCTCCTCCTGCGTGCTTACTACTGAATGGCTACGCACGCCACCCTCGTCCTTTAGCATTATTACTAGATACCGGTCGTTGTCCACCACCTCACGTCTGTACTGCTCGCGAAGCCTGTCTATCTCGGTATAAGCTGGTTGAGCACTTTGAGCGCCAAAAGTCTCAGAAAAAATTGGGTAAAAGTCAGCCGCCGTAGGCCAAGTTTCGAATTGAGGTACTTCCGCGATAGGGCTGATTGCATCAAGGGTGGCAGATTGGAGCTTTCTGAAGCAAGTAAAAAAGGCGAAACAGTACTTCAGTTTAGTGATTAGGCCGAATTCCATCCCACCAGGGGGAGTTAGTTCGTCAGTTACATCAGCCACAAACACAACGGCGATTACGCTTCCGAAGCCCAGTAGGTAAAACCCCAGTTCCCTCCACATACCAGCCAGTACGCAGTTTAGAGCCACGACACAGGAGAGTCCCACACAATAAAGATTGTGCTCCACCATATTGATCCTCTGTTCGGTTAGAAATGGATACGCTGGTATGCCCTGAACATGCCAGCAGAACAGGTGCCATCCGATGTAGAATAGAACTGCGTTGAAGGCACTCACAAAAGCAAACAAGTTATTTGTGTAGTCGATGTTGTGCTTCTGAGTAAGGTAGTGGAGATACAGGGGCGAAACGGTGTGCTGAAGATGAAGTCCGAGCCAAATGCCGAAGTATTTGGTCTGTCGAGGAGGAGTCCACCTTACTACCTCTTGAACGAATTCTCGAGGGTGGTAAGATAGAAGAGCGGGACTGATGTAGTTCATCGAGTGGTAAACAATAAAGACTGACCAAGACAAAGACTGGGCAATAAACATAGTCGTGGGCGTAAGGTAGTACATTGCCACGATGGTCCAAAACTGGGAGTAAAGAGTAAGAAATTCACACGAACGGGTGACCCTAATGATAGTGTCACCCCATCCACGACGTTTGGCATCTTGGGCAGCTATCTTCTGGAAAGGAAATGGGTTGATGGAAGTAAAGACTATAGGGGTAATAAAGACTGCAATGGTGACTATAAGAACCAGGGTTTCTGTCATTAGAAAGGAAGGCATGAGGTTGTTGCTAAGGACTTGAGTAAAGTAGATTAGGCCTAATAATTTTTTAATCGACTTCTTCGTCGTGTGTAAATGGCGGTGTGAATTCGATATATGTTTTAGGTCCGTCGACGATCACCTTGTAAAGACTTGTAAGACGCCATTCATTATTGACTCTTTTAAGATCACCAAAAGAGAACCTCATCTTCGAGTATTCTCCAGGGGCGTTGAAGAGTTCAACTATGAGATAGTCGGTTTTGGTGTTCAGTCCTCGCAAAGCTATCTCAGTCCTAAGTGATTTGATGAAGTTGACGAAGTTTGGACCTAGAAAGAAGGGTTTAATATTCTCTTGGAAACACCAGTCTGTGCCGTATGGAGGACTATTGAAGAAAATACTTGTTGTCTCATCGTCAGACTGATCAAAATTCATATGTGTAATAGGCTCCACAAGTCTTAGTCTTCTCACAATTTTTTGTTGCTCCTGCATATTAAGTACTCGCGGCATTTATTATCGACAAGAAAATACTCCCCTGGAACAGGCTACTGGATGGGTTTCAGAAATTTAAAAATTTGTCGGCCAAGTCGACTGGATAGGTAAGCCTCAAAATTTTGTCTAAGCCAATGAACCCCTGTCAAAACGAGTCATGCACTTCCGGACTTCCTATTGAGAAGGAGCTGGTCTGTAGTACGTGCTGGAACGTCGTTTGTGAAGATCAAAACAATGTAGATATTTACCGACAGTACCAGGATTCGGTGATTCAGACTATGAGTGACGAGCGTCTTTCTCCAGATGAGAAGGCTGACGCAACCAGCTACCAACGCTACAACGCCGAGGCAGAGTTTCTGTCCCAGCTAAGTAATGTCCCAAACCCAGTCTCAGTCCCAAAGCCTAGTCGACGAGGTGGACTTCCGCCGTTGTCACCGATTACCTTAAGAACTAAGAACTAATCACTTACCACTGCGTACCATTTGCACCTAGGTGTAAATGGTGCGTGCTAAAGATGTCTGCCAAGAAGACGTTGGAAAAGCGCGTCCAGTATGCGGTCTACAAGACCATTGGTAAGACTTGTGAATATGAGGCTTACAACGTTAGTGTCAAAGAATTCATTGGGATATACTCGACTAAAGGGGAGGCATTTGCAGCCGCCCTAATCAACGAAATGATCCAATTTAAGGACGATGATTACTACGGATATTACATAGCTTACAAAGACGGGGTCTTGTCAAGACAGTTTGACAGATTGGACCGGTACTTTGTCGAAATATTTAGAAAAGGACAGAACCGAATGTACCAAACAGAGCAGTTCGACGACGCCTACTATAACTTTAGTGAAGACAAGGAAGTTTACTACCGGTGTTTGGTGGTCGAAGTTGTCGATAGTTTTGACGTCACTGGTCACTTGGACAATGACCCATTTAATGACCCTAATAACCCTGGGGCATTTAACCCTGAGTTCGAATGACTATCACGTGAAGTTGTAATGATGTCTCAATCTGGGCAGAACTGGCTCACCTGTTAACTTTGCAGACCCATAGTCGATTATCACCACTCTACCGTCCGGGGTGATACGGATATTGTCGCCAGTGAAGTCACCATGGCTGATACAGTTGTCGTACAAGGTGTTTTCGGCGATTTTGACGAGCCTTACGATCCGTGGTTTGTCAATTCCGGGCATTTTCAGGTACTCATTCAACGACCAGCCTCCAACGAACTCCATTTCAATGGAGTCCTTATTTGCAGTAAACACCTTCGGGGCGATACCAATTGCATGTGCTCTACGTTGAATGTCGGCTTCTTGGGAACCAATGGCTTGAATGCCTGTTTTGACGACCACTCCATTGTCTTTTAAATAGACCGATCTCTTTGTTCTCTTTGAGTGGTAGATGACCTTCATTTAATCGGTACCCACAAATTAAGAAAGTAGGTTTGTTAAGACCCCGTCAGACAGGCCAAATTTGTAATTTGACCTCCTCCGGCGGTGGGATCTTCGGCGGCGGTGGGTACTGCGTTTCTCCTTGAGTCTTGGTTGAAGTAAGAACGAAGACACGTTGTCCCTAACATAGCCACTATCGTTGTATAGATTACCTTTGTACCCTGCGTTGCGATATTCGCGGTTGACAGTGGCATTCAACCCCTTATACCCCATACTATGTTTCTTAGACCGATACTTCCTCTTGATGGTAGCAATGACTCTATCTGCATCCCTTTTGCCGAGTGCGTTCTTCGAAAATCTTCTAAAGCGCATTTACTAGGGCCAATATAATCAATTTGGACCGGGTTGGGATTTGGGCCGGGTTTGAACGGACCCCACAAACCCCGCCACAACAACTCGCGCCTCCGGCGCTTCGATGTTGTGCGCGCCTTCGGCGCTTTCGCGAAATTGGTTCTAGTTATTTCATGGTTTGGCTGAGACCACGAAAGCGCCGAAGGCTGGGTCCGTTTAAACCCGACCCAACTCAACACAACCGATCCAAAAAATTGAACGGGGGATTATCACATTCATTGCGTGACCTCAACTTACAACCCTTGGGCCGATTGATAGGCTATTTCGACAAATTGGGTTTAATCCCTCGATCCAAAATTTATAAATGGCTTAGCAAATACCTAGTCATTATCGGTAAATACAATGGTCGTTAGATGGCCAATGATTCCTAGAGACGTTACTATCGAAATAGGTGAAGATGAAGTACTAGATGGAAGCATCGATCACATAGACATTGGGTACGCTAAGATAATATACTGTCAAAATCTTAGCGTCAATAAATTACCTCTGTGGCCCAATGTCACCGAAGTTCATTGTGGTGAATGTTATTATCTAACAGAACTACCACTGTGGCCTAATGTTACACTTGTCAGCTGTGAAGGGTGTACGAGACTCACAGAACTACAGCTATGGCCCAATGTCACGAAAGTCTTGTGTTGCAATTGTACTTCATTGACCGAATTACCACTGTGGCCCAATGTGACCTTTGTTATCTGCGATAATTGTTTACTGACGTCCCTACCAGAGTGGTCTAACGTAACTGATATTTCGTGCAATAAATGTCCTTTAGTCGAGTTGCCTCTGTGGCCTAAGGTTACATGTATTAGTTGCACTGGATGTCAAGAATTGACCGATTTACCACTGTGGCAAACTGTGCTGTTTGTAAGGTGTAGTGAATGTCCTAAGTTGACGTCACTGCCACTGTGGCCAGTTGTTAAGGGCGTGAAATGTTGGACTTGTCGGTCACTGGTTTTGTTACCACTGTGGCCTAGTGTCGAAAATGTGACGTGTTACAAGTGTTCTTCGTTGACCAAGTTACCATTGTGGGAGAAAGTAATGTACGTAGATTGTCAAGAATGCTTCTCGTTGGACGAATTGCCACTATGGACCGGTGTTATGAGGGTTCTGTGCTCTAAATGCTATATACTAACTGAACTACCTGCTTGGCCAAATGTAACGCGGGTCAGCTGTGCCTACTGCATTTCACTGATTTCGTTGCCTATGTGGCCTAAAATCGAAGATGTGTTTGATGAGGGTTGTGTTCTGTTTAGAACGCATATCTACGCGTTATTGGATCCAACAAAACAGATATATACCTCCCAACTAGACACTTGTTGCATTTGTATGGATACGCCGAAGAGCGTCGTAATGGACCCGTGCTATCACCTATACACTTGCAAGGAGTGCTCTGAACGAGTATACAATGAGTCTAGAAGATGTCCAGTGTGCACCAACTATATCAAGTATCTAGTAAATACCGCCGATGGCAATGTATAGTCTTGCGACGTAGTACAGGTCTTATAATCTGACGTAATTAGTAAATGAGTCTAACAAGATTACTGTCGCTACTTGTCGGCGCACCACATACATATTACACCTCGGGGGAGGTACATGCCTATTGGCAACTTCCGCGCCAAATGGTCGTCGAGTATCACCGTTTGCGCACTATAGCCATCGTATCTGATCAACTAGGAGAAGCAAATGAAACAGACGAAGAAACAGTATGGAAGACCACTGATAAGTACTTCAGAAACACTATAGTACCACTATGGCTAAAGCTAGAGAATGAATACTATACCTGGGAACCTGCAACAAATGTGCAGAACAACTAGTTGTTGTATCTTCAAAATGTCCAATATGCAGAACTAGGATTGAGTCACTGATAAAAAGAGCCAGATAATTTCATGGTACCAACAAGTCCATGAAATTTTCGGACCTAACTAAGATGCTTCGGCAGAACTATTTGGACTAGTGTCAGTGGGAATGAGGTGGTTATAGTGGGCCAAGTCGTGTGTTGGATTTTAATATGTTTCCTTTATAAATGAAGCTGACGTTCTCTCAGAAAGCTTTAATATCGTTCTTGATTTTGGGTATATTTGGGGTCGTTGTTGCGTGTGGTGTGGTATTTGGCCTAAAAAAGAAAAAGACAGTAACTCCAACGATGATTCCGACACAAGCTCCATCTCACCTATCCGGTCCAACGGCGAAACCAGTAACTATCCCACCTCAAACTATCCCACCTCGGACTCCTTCGCCAACTGCGTCGGCGTCTCCATTGCCCACACTTGCACCTTCGACGTATCCGGCTACAATGGCACCAACATATGCCCCGACGTACTATCCAACGACAGCCCCTACAATGGCACCAACTGTGACCCCATCGTACTTCTCTACTTCGACACCAACTTCGTCACCGACGCCCTTTCCGACGTCAACTCCAGCACCTTTCACGGTGATGCCGACACCCTTTCCGACTATGACTCCTACGTCAGAGCCTACGTACGCACCCACTTCGGCTCCAACCTATGCACCCACTTACGCACCTACGTACGCACCCACTTTGACCCCAACCTATGCACCCACGTCAGCTCCAACCTCTGCCGCAACATATACGCCTACAATGGCCCCTACATACGCACCGACAATGGCCCCAACCTACGCACCTACGTCAGCTCCAACCTACGCACCAACCTACGCACCAACCTACGCGCCTACTTATGCACCTACGTCAGCTCCAACCTACGCACCCACCTCGGCTCCAACCTACGCACCCACCTCTGCACCAACCTACGCACCTACGTCAGCTCCAACCTATGCACCAACCTACGCGCCTACTTATGCACCTACGTCAGCTCCAACCTACGCACCCACCTCGGCACCCACTTCGGCTCCAACCTATGCACCAACCTACGCGCCTACTTATGCACCTACGTCAGCTCCAACCTATGCACCCACTACAGTCCCAACGTACTATCCCACTTCAGCTCCAACAATGGCTCCGACAATGGCTCCGACAATGGCTCCAACAATGGCACCAACCCCAGCTCCAACGTTGGCTCCGCCTTCGCCGGTTACATGTGTATTTACTAACGTACAGGTTGCAGGCTCAGGACAAGCTCCAATCCCAATCCCATTGAGTATTACAAGTGGGTCATGGTATGCAATTGGTCTTGCAGTGGACGGTCAAGGAAATATCACTAAAATAGGCCAATATACTACCTATTCTGTGTCGGGCTCAGTATATGTGGCAGCAGGATGCGAACCAGGAACCTCAGGAATGCCAGGATGTCCACTATCTCGTTACGAAAACTTCTTGTACTACGACAACGCGTACGGAGCCACAGACTACGTAGTTAACGCCTGCAGAAACTACACGTGTTCGCAACAGACAATAAACCCGTCAAACAACTACAATGTGAGCAATTTGTCAGGGACTACACTGGCCATTAACCCGACCCAATTTACTCCTGTAAACGGGTACTTTGGTTGGATATCAAACATATTGGGTAGTTACATTGTGGGTGGCAATAATGGAACCCTAACGATAACACCAATAAGCTAAACTTCACCTTCAAAAAATTCAGAAGCTTAATGTAAGAACAACAAAGTTACCAAAGAGAAGATGAGTGCCCACCCAATGTTCATAGACGAGAAGCTTGGTGTGCGGGAGGATATGGCGGACGTCCTAAAAGCATACATGAAGAGTGCTGAAGAAGAGAGGCAAAAGGAGAAGGCGAAAGGTGCAGTCGTTTCGGAGATCTACAGAAAGATTGGTATCGCAGGCGAGATATGGAATGCGGACGTGAATCAACGTCGCGTTCTATAAGTCTCCGACGACGAGGTTAAAGTAATGAGATCCATGTACTTTGGAGAAGCAAAGGACAACTACCGCATTATGATGAGCGACCAGAATAAGCTGTGCATAAAACTGACTGACAAAAACGGCAAAGTCCACGGTCCCTTCCCAATCAGACCCACCGACAAGAGTCTGATCTACGAGTTCTCATTCGGCGGACAAGTACATACATGCTACTTCTTTATCTGACCAGACCAGACCTTTGCCCTTGGGCAAATTTAGTCCATTTGGGTGGTTTGACTCGAACCCCGTCGAACCCCGTCGAACCCCGTCGAACCCCGTCGAACCCCGTCAAACCCCGTCACAACAACTCGCTCCTTCGGAGCTCGATGTTGTGGGCGCGCCTTCGGCACACCTGTGCGAATTGACCGGTTATTAATTTCATGGTACCAATGAGACCATGAAATTGAGAAATTTCGAAGCTTAGGCTAAAGAGGATATCGGTGACTAACGCGAATGTCGACGCTCTCGAAGTGGGATTGGGGAGGTTGGAGAGGTACAATGCACGCGACTATAGTGAAGTTGTGGGCCACGTACTGTTTTAGCGTAAAGATGGAGAGAAGTCTCGCCAAGATACGCAAGGGTGGATGTGTTTTCATAGACGCAAATGATCACGATCTTCCGCTTAGTAACTCCCATGCCAATGAGATCGGTATGGCAATGTTCCATCCTAAGACTCCAATAATCTCACTGAATATATGCAATCACTACATTGGTGGATCAGGTATAAACACTATCGCCTACGCCATATCAGAAACTAAGAACTTTGGCGAGTTGCTGCTTCTGGACCTACAGGGAAATATACTAAAGTGTATCGGCGCAAAGTCGATTGTGAGTGCTATCACAGACCACCCATCACTGCAAACTTTGAACATGTCGCGATGTCATATATGGGAAGAAGGTGCCGTTGCCGTAGCCACGTGTTTAGAGACCATTAAAACGCTGAAATATCTTTACCTCTCAAACAACGATTTTCACGATAGGGGTGCGTGGGCATTTTCTCGGGCTCTCCCGAAAAGTAAGTTAGTGATACTGGACATATACGGCAACAACATGGGAAAAGCAGCCGGAAAAGCAATCTCAGATTCTGTTGCACTGACTCCAACGTTATGTGTGCTTCACACGTCAATTAATTACGCATACTAGTAGTCCTACATGGTTTGCGAAATCAAGAAATTTAATGTCCTTACCATGTAGATATCAATTCGTTGTAATTGATAAATGTTTCGCATTTCTCCTGAATCAGTAATTAACGGATCTATTGATCATATAGATATTGGTGACAACACTGAAATTGACTGTAGTGAGTGCACAGAGCTAACTCATTTACCTCTGTGGCCTAATGTTACACGAGTTGACTGTAGTGAGTGCACTAGTTTAACTGAATTACCTCTATGGCCTAATGTTACTCGCATTGATTGCGGTGATTGCACTGGTCTAACTCATTTACCTCTGTGGCCTAATGTTACTACTGTTTATTGCGGTGGTTGCACAGGTCTTACTCAGTTACCTCAGTGGCTCAATGTTACTGATGTTTATTGTAGTGGTTGCACATGTCTAACTCAATTATCTCTGTGGCCTAATGTTACTGAAGTTTATTATAGTGGTTGCACAGGTCTAACTGAATTACCTCTGTGGCCTAATGTTACTCATGTTTATTGTAGTGGTTGCACAGGTCTAACTCAATTACCTCTATGGCCTAATGTTACTGAAGTTTATTGTCATGGTTGCACAGGTCTAACTGAATTACCTTTGTGGCCTAATGTTAACATAGTTTATTGTCATGGTTGCACCGGTCTAACTGAGTTCCCTCTGTGGCCTAAAATCATTAACCATTTCGTAATGAAGATTTCTACACTGACGTACGTTGAAATTGACCCATCAAAGAAGATCTTCAAAACCGAAGATTGCTGCGTGTGCGTGGAAAATAAATCAAACATCATATTCAGTGAATGCTACCACCAAGTTTGTTGCGAACAATGCAGTACAACTCTGTATAAATCAACTAGTAAATGCCCTATGTGTAAAATTGCAATTATTTCGTTCATAAAAAGGGTTTAGAAATTGCCGCCGCCGGCAGGCAAGCAAGCCATACAAAATTTTAAAATTTTATTTAGCATAGACTTCGGTCTAATAAAGTTCGATAATGAATATGGACTCAGATATTCCCATCATTATAGAACCTGACGAAATAAATCTTCTTGAAAGTTTTCAAGAAGATTTATCTTCAATTGCCGCCAACAGAACAAATATTTTTGATGATGAATTTAGGAAAATACTTCATGAACATTCGACATATGAAAGACTTACGAAGTTAGAAAAAAGATGCGAGGAGAACAGACGGTACATGCACATATTTTTTGTATTGTTGGTATGGCTAATAATCAAACAAATTCATATTGTCTAATTGTTTTCGCAATGGCTTTGCTACTTCAAGTACTTTATAATTAATCACGACTTCCAAAACTTATTAAATAGAAATGTTATAGGTGATTGTTGTTGTTTTGGGTATAATTTTCTAAGAAGTCTATTCTCTTCTAAAACATCAGATAGTGGGGTAGCAGTCTCTGTGACCGATTTTGCAACTGCTTCCGGGTCTTCAATGGGTCTATATAGCAGTGGAGCTGTAATGAGTACATCTCCTCCCACACGAATAAGCTGTATGACTGAATTTGCGTCGGACATCTACTGGTCACTAGTGACTGTACTGGACTAAGCTGTTAATTTTTTTGGAAGGACGTATGTGTCTGGACTTGGACTTCTCATGAGATCTGGACTTGGACTTGGACTTCTCATGAGCCAGAACGAAAATGGTACTTTAAAGTAGACGCTATCATTGCAAATGTACTTGTGGACTGATAGGGCTCGTTTAATCTCGTAGTGTTCCAGTAAATGGAGATAATGCTTCCATTGTAAGATTGTGTATAGCCTATTACGGATTGCGTCGGATTGCGTTAAATTGACTCCAACCCCGTCACAACAACTCGCTCCTTCGGAGCTCGATGTTGTGGACGCGCGCCTTCGGCACGCTTGCGCGAATTTGGCAAACCTAAATTTCATGGTCTTATTGGCATCATGTCTTTCCACTTTGACTAGGGTTCAAAATTTTAAGATGTCCAACGTTAATCACTTTTCACGATCACGACGTCCGCGAATTTTGCCGGACCTCTCCGACAGTACAAACGGCCTACGGCCACCCCAGTATATGGTTACTTTACCTCAGTGCAATTGAATGAACTGAGACACAACAACTCGCTCCTTCGGAGCTCGATGTTGTGGACGCGCGCCTTC
>Ga0302280_1003178_pt1 | contig 12046 bp, 4 predicted proteins | sample III_Fen_E1_1_FD_198771 | JGI IMG/M metagenome (GOLD analysis project Ga0302280, IMG submission 198771) | Peat permafrost microbial communities from Stordalen Mire near Abisko, Sweden - III_Fen_E1_1 | ecosystem: Environmental > Terrestrial > Soil > Wetlands > Permafrost | place: Sweden: Abisko...
TTGATGTTGCGGGCAATATTGTAAACACCACACCGAAATAAAATGAGCTTCACTCTAAACTGACTCTATTCATTATACTTAAGGTTCAGCATTTGCTATGTGATCCCTTCAAAGTAGAGATCATTGCTCACGCCTTCTGTCAATTATACACAGACATTGATATCTTTTGGATCAAAGATATTTTTTATCTTGAATTCCAGTTGCATTTACAGGCAGGGATTTTACTCGAAATTATGCTCGATTTAATCTTGCAGAATTATCTTGACATTGAATGGAAGTTTAACTTTGAGTGTTGTATTTTCTGTAGCTGTAATACTGATTGGTTTGGGGTCAATTATACCAAAATTATCATGTTCTTGCCAAAGGAAATAGAGTTGAAGTTTGCTGTCTTAGTTTATTCCTTCTTAACTTCCAACAACAACTACTTCTCTTCTCGAAGTAACTTCTTTTAGAGAAGACACTTCTTTTAGAGAAGCTACTTCCTTCAAGGAAGTTATCTATTTTATGCCCTTTTTTTTATAGTTCTCTCTAATCATTGGTAAGTATTGCATGTTATGCGGAGTGAATTTATGTTCTTCCAAATCCAAATCTTCATTTCTCCTTAAGAAGAAAAAGTATTGAACGATTGAAATGCCAAAAGAGTTGGTTTCCACTTTTTTAATCTAAAATCGACCATCAATAATTAAAGATTTCAATATTTGCAGTTTTTGTTCCTCAGCATTTTCATACTTCACTGAAAAACTTAAAAGGTGTAAATTCTTTGATAATCTTTCGCAGACGATATGATAGATATCTGCGATTCGATAAATGTTGAAAGTAGTGATGAGTCTGAATATTCTGAAGGAAGATCCAACCTTATAAAGGAAAATTGATTTGTTAATGCATTTCCAATAATTGGAATGAATTTTAGCATCGAACAGAGGAATTTTGATTTTCAGCTTGGCAGAAGCAGTCTGATGGGGAGCAATTTCAAATTAGAACTTGGTGAGTTTAAAACCAAATATATTCTAATTGTCAACGGCTAGGTAAACCTCTTCGATAGGCTACTTCCCCTCATTCCGAAATACAAACTAGATCTCAGTTATTTGGCCTTCACGATGTTTGCTTTGATGTATGATTTCAACATTCATCTTGCCTGTCTCGTCCAAAACATTAATTTTGTAGTACAAGCTTTTCAAATTGCTTTTGGTCTACCAAGGCTATTTAAATTTGTGAATGCTGGTAACTTTAGAGAACACCCAACTGATATGAGACAATTCATATAATCCGACCTCTTGAGGGATAATTTAGAAAGATAAAGCTTGAGCTTGCCCTGCTAATATTGTATACTTCCCTTCCTTCTTATCATCTCGAGCTATTATTTGGCACTTTCGAGGAACTTTAAGATGAATTTGAATTTTAGAAATTTATATCGAATTTGGAAGTGGATTATGCATCTCAAACGATAGAATGAGAGGCTAATTCAAATAGGATATTCGAGAATTACGTTTAAGGACTGCTTCACTTAGTCCATTCGACATGTTGAGATTACGAATGCGGTAGGCTAGCTCTTTCTATTATGCTGAGACTGCGTCAAACATCTTTAGCATTTTCATCGTGTTTTGTTTATTCATACCTTTACTCGTCAGCTCAGGCTTTTACAGGAAAATATCTCCTACCTATTGCCAGGTGGTTCCCAAATTTTATGAACTTGCTATATTCTCATCAGTTAATTCGATGAGGATATTACATATCTTAGGGATGGGAATACATTCCTCATTCTCCAGATACAATTGACTTTCGTCGAGTCTTTCTATTTCAGTAATGATTTTCCCGTTGTTGGCGGATAATTTGAGGAACTATGAATCCTATTCGTTATTGGAATTACTCTGATTTGAATTGATTAATATTCTCCAAGTCTTTTTATACTTTGAAAGTGCCTATTTGGGGTTTTTTAGTTATAGGTAAGTTTTACTTAAAGTGAGGTTGACATATCTTTCAATTAATGGAAAGCTATCCTTGTATATATAGTTAGCTATGGTTAGGCAGCGAAGATGGTGCTGGTATAATTTAAATTAGTTAAATTTAGAAGCCACTCTCACCAAATCATAACAATAACGCCTGTACTCCGGAACTGGGTAAAGAAGATTTAAGTTGGCGAATTGCTCATGAATAAAAGCGGGAATGATGGAAGGATGCTGACTATTGGCGTAACTCTATTAGTTGACCACTTTTTTGATATAATAATAGAATGATCCTTTAATGAACTCTTTATTGAATATTCTGAATCCGTGTAGGAAGTATAGAATGTAAATGAGATAGCGATGCAGCTTATATTTATGAATGCTCGACGCTCTTTTAAACATGAATTGGTCTGCATATGATTGAATAGACTCATAGGCTTTGACTTTATTATGAATACCCGTGAAGGAGTTTAGAGCTTTGCTCAATTGTATCATCTCGCTTACATTGTAAAAAATGAGTTGATCTCGATCGTTGGTCTTAAACTTTTAAGCCAGGCTTTTATATAGTTCTATGCAGCGTTTATAATCTCCAAGAATGAACAATATATCAGCTATTTAACGACATTAGCTCTCTTAAAGAGTGTAAGATCTCTCTAATTGAGGAGTTCCTTTGAAAAAATTAAAGATTTTATTTTTGGCAGTGTTGCTCTCTTCATATCTTTTACTTAAATAAAGCAGTCTATCTTAAACGTATTGCTTTATCTTCTCGCGATGATTGTTTACAAACTACTTCAACAAATTTTATTCATTTTCACCAATCAATCGAATGGGATCGGAAGGTTTCAGCTTATAGTCTATCTTCAGGATTGGCCGAGGGTAGCTGCTCCACTCAATAACATCCTTCGAGTACAATCCATTGATTTATACACAACAAATTAGGTTGGGATCGATTTTATAGTCAGATTTTAGTATTTCAGCTGCCGTTCTAGCCTATCCTAGGCCCACCTTTTTTTAGCAGTTATATAAAATTATTACTAAAATAGGGATAGTCCTAATCCTCAAAGGATTGATTGCAAACATTTTTTTTAATTTCATTTCAGCTTCTTTTCGAATTTTTTAATACTCAGTCTTGATAACTGTGTTTTCTTCAATCTCAATGACAAAAGTTAATCCCAAAGGTTGCTCTAGAGTACTAATCTTATGATTCTCTTCATCAAGTGTCATGGCGTATAGGAATATTTTGCATGCCTCCTCGAACCAATAGAAATGCATGCTCTTTAGAAAGGCCTAGCTCAGTTATGTATTGATTAAATCCTGCTTAGTGATTTATTTTGAATGCTTGTAGAGAGATAGTACTCTTTCTCTCATTAATTTATTAATGCGATCATCCCGAAAACATTCATACTCTTCAATATCGATAGGAAAGATATCGCAGAGGTCTCTGAATCCTTTTTCTTTGACTATATAGAAGACCTTATTATCAGCATACTTTTTTTCGTAAAAATGATGTAGAAAAATGGCTGGAGTAATTCCTTTAGCGTATAAACTTTCACGTGCTACATAACTTGATATGACAATAACTTTGCCACAGTAGACATCAGTTATAATTTCCTTGAGTTTGTCCTAAAACATATCCACGTACAAGAGGCGATAAATTAAATTAATAAACTATCAATTTTGTATCTATTAATAAATATTTGCTTCTATTGTAAAAGGGATCTTGATTTTGAAGTAGAAAGCATTCGCAAATAAGGCAGAAATATTATCTAATAAAGGGTAATCCATCAGTCACCCACAATTTAATAATTAACTGTTATTGCATCACAAAATATCAATATACAGAACGTCTAAGTAGTTGAATACCCCGAAAGTTTATTCTCTTTCACTTTTAAATCTTATTTAAATAATAACAGTATGACCTATATTTATTTTTAGGATAAATTAAATAAAAAATCCGTTTTTTATTTTAGATCTCCAACAATAAAATAAAACTTCTGCTTTATCCTTGATTCCTTTAAGCAAAGATCAAAGTTATCATTAATATAAGTAAAGAGTTAAGCGTATATATTTCTTAAAGAATCATATTTACGTGATCTTTCCATTGTAAATTTTTATCACTTCTTTTCTAAGTTTTTATCGACCACAGCTCTTGTGATCAAATTCACATCCATGATTCTAGGGGAGTCTATGAGAATTACAGAAAACATATCCGCATTTACACTCTATACCTAATAATCCTATCTTTTTATTGCAATCAGAGCAGCGCTTGCGGTCCGTTTGCTCTTTCTTAATTGGCTAAAGAGTCAGCTACTCCATCGCTTAAAGCATTTATTTCTCAGCTACACTAGCAGGAGTGGACGTCTCAGCTGGTGACTTGACCATCATATCCTATTTCTGGTTTGAGTTGGTCTTCCTGAGTGATTACAGTTTTACTTGTGACAAGTGGAGCACAGTCCCTAAAAGGCTTCAGATCCATAATAAATTGAGCATTTCTTGCAGAGGTTGCTATCTTTCTTATCGCAAGAGTCTTGCTGAACGTTCATAATAATTTTATCTTAAAAATAGTTATATAATGATATAAACTATCGGAATTTCCCCCTTTTTAAAGTTATTTATTCTTTGCATACATTTAGTCATATACATCTATCAATGCTACTCAATCTATTCCTAAGAATCTTCTTCTATTGTTATTTTTTTGAATTATGATGCAGGAATTTTTGCACTTTCCAGCTATGAAATTTATGATTAACTCATCTACTCACGCAGCTACTTTAGCTATTTGTTTATTTCACTGTTTTAGGGTTATAATTTTAAAATTTATTTCAGGCAGCGGTATGCCTATATTTTACGTTCTGTTATAAAATATTATTTACTTAAACCGATCAATGCTTTAGCTTTGCGGTGATAAGCCTTAGAATAAGTTTTGTCAATAGCCAGCGCCTTTTAGCAGTCTTAAAGGCATTTGTTGAAATCTGAGTGTATAAAACATTACCCTTTTTCTTGAGATAAGCAAGAGCACGATTTCCAAATGATTGGTGCATTTTTGAATCTAGTTCGATACTTCTAGTATAGTAACTAATGGCTTCATCATAATCCTTGCTTTTGATCGCTTAATTACCTTTAATTCTCTATTTTTCAGCCAACTATCCCTTCTTTTTTTAGCTTATTTTGCTATTTTGATTATCAAAATAATTTTCGTAATCCTCTAAATTAGTTTCAATTATTGGCTAAGCTCCTTTTTTCTTGTCAATTGATTTTTCCCAATCTTGCAATTCATTTGTAATATCAGTCTTCAGATTTGCAGTGACATTGTTATCGAACTTAATCCTCCTTCGTTATTTTAAAATTACTTATATGTGGGATCAATTTATTCCATACGAGCATAGCATGCATCCTTTAGCTATTTGAAGAAATCACCATCCTACTCGATTAATCTTATTGCTCGTTTAAGAAATGATACTTTGGTTGCGTTTTTAATCCACTCGAAGTCAATATTGTCAATCTTTATATCACTGATTGATGTGTACATTATTAAATGAAATGAATACCAAATAATTATCTTAAAGTTTGAATTTTGAATTTAAATTTTATTGATATGATAATTAAAGGTAATTGGTGATATAATCACATGTTTCCTCAATCAAATTCTTAAGAAGGAATGAGCATACCGCCCTGGAAAGTTGATGTTTTTTCAACTTATATAGAAGATCGAGGCTTTTTTATCATGTATATCAAGCAGCAGCCTAAAAATAACGTAAGGAGAATGAAATACATTTTTTTCTTATTAAATGTTATCTGGTAGAACTAGATAGAGTCATTTTTATCGGTTTGTGAGCTTGAAATAATCTTTTCTTTTGCATTATCTTTTTAGTCTAAAAGACCCTTGTTCAAATGCGAAGCTGCCATTTTCATTTAATCTTCAATTTAAATCAGTGGTTTGGCTTTTGATAGTACTTCTTGAGTATTTTCAAGGAGAGGCTTGGATACTTATAATTTTTATTTTTTTGCCAGCAGGGTTTTATCAGCATTTGCATCAGCCATATAATTAATTTTCTTCTTCCTTTCTGAATGGATGAAGGCATCATTCTCTTTATTCAACAAACTTTCCTTATTCTTTTCATTCTACACACCGGTTTAATCTTTCATCACTGATTTTGGAATTAGTTAATTATTTTTCTCATCTGAGAGAACGATGTTTTATTGATCTTTCTTTTTCTTCTCCTCCTGAATAAGATTATTTCTTTTTTCTTAATTTATCTTCTAGTCTGCAAGGAGAAGAAGATTTTGTTTTTCTTGCTGTTTTTTCTTCTACTTCATCTGTTCCTGCATCAGTGAAATTTACTTTTCCTCTTTTAATAAAGCCGCAAGTCTCTCTTGTTATTTTTTTCTAGTGAGTTCATCGAGCAATACCTTTGGCTATACTTTTTTATTCTTATTTTATTTTTCTGTGATAGTCTTCTTTTTTTGATTAAGCTCCTCTATACTCTTTTCCAGTTTTTGTTGTTCTTATTTCAGTCTTTTTAAATTTTATTCCATTTTTTTCTGTTTCTCAAGGTACTACTTCTATTATTTTGACAGTACTTTCTCTTTTACTTTCTATTTGCTTTTTTAATCTTTCTTCGGCTACTCTTTTTTGTCGTTTTTTGGTTATTCGGATTTAGGTAACTATTTCCCCTGTTTATCCTTCTTTTATTATTTTACTTTATTTTATTATGGCTTTTTCTCTTCATTTTTTTTATTTTTTGATGAATCAATTTTATTTTTATCTATCGCAGATGGTGGCTGTATTTGTACGCTTTTATCAAGCAATTACTTTGCTTTTTCTGGTATTTTTTCGATCTATTTTGTTAGGCTTTCTTTTTTATTTTTAAATCTTTATTATGGATATAGTAGTTCTGAATTTACAACCGAATAAGATGTAATTTAAGGTAGGAATATATATTTGTCGCTTATTTAATTAAAATCATCCAAATTATTTTACAATACTAATCCATCTTTTAATTTTTAATTTTAATCTTCTGCATTTGGCAGCTGCTATTCTTTTGAAATCACTTATTGTTTATCTGACTTACTCTCCTATTTATTTGTTTTTACTATCGTTTATTCGTTATCTTTGCCCATGATTTATTTTATCTCCTATTTTTTTATGCCTACTTCCTCCAAAGGTTCCAAAGGTTTAGAATTTGTTTTTTATATTGTATTTTGAGGAAGAACTAGCGGTTTTTACGACAATTAAGTATGCTTCTCGTTCTTTTGCTCTATTAATGGATTAGTTTAAGATTTTACTTCTTTCCTCTTGGTTGATTATTTTTCAGATTATTTATTCTATGCCTTTTTTGCTTCCTATCCTTGCTTTTATCTGTAATTATCGATCCCCTATTTTAGATTAATCTTTTAAGCATTTTTATCCTTAATTATGTCAGCATGTTGAGTCTCTCCTTTCTAAGCCATTGCTGATTTGTCAGATTATAGAGTCTTTGCAATTTACTTTTTTCCTTAGTCTACTTAATTTAAAATTTTACTCGCTTGATCTGACTTCTAATTTGCTTTGGCCTCTTGCGGATTTTTTATAATTTCCGATTTTGTTATTGCATAATTTTAGATATTGGGAATTTCGCTTTTCTGCTGGATAATGGGTATATGCCTTTATTGAAATTATTGATCGAAGCAAAGGGTTTGCGTTACGAGTAGAACTAAAACTAATGCTTTGATTTTCATATTGAGCGGATACATATAAATTAAATATAACATGATAATTTAAATATAAAGATTTAAATGGATCAGCTAAACTCATCATTGAGTGAAGTATCTTACATTCTTTAATCCTAGGTGATGTTAATTTCTTATTAATCGTCTTCATTTACTATAATCGTTATCGCTTCATGAGGTTTATGCCCAAGTTTTTACCATAAATTGATGTTCTAAGACGGAGAAGAACAAATAGCTAATAGGATACAGACAGTAATTACAGCAATAGCAACCACTACAATTAGAATCAAACGATGAGATTCATCAAGATTTTATTTCTATTCAATTATTTTATCACTGCCATTGCTTTAGGTTGATAAAGATTCTGGCTGCTTGGAGAGAGCAGGCTTACTTTAAAGGGGAGGAATTAACTGTTTTCTTTATTTTGCATTCAAATGCTATTAGCCAACTCCTTAAATTCTAAACTAAGTTGACTTTTTTTGCATTATTTCTTGCGATTTTTATAAATTTTAATTTTTCAGTAATTATGATTTTCCTGAATTCACTATTGTTTTTGTTTCTTTATTGAAATCGTCTTTCTGAAAGGCAAATGGATTGACCTCTACTAAATTAGGATTGATTAGTTTCGTTGCTAAATATTATCGTATAGAACCTTGAGGTTGTTCCATATTTTTGATGATAATTTCTTTTTGATTTTCCATTTCAATATATATAGGCGAAAGATTTTTCTATAAATTAGGAGTTTATTTTTTTGATTGAGCCAATTTCTGAACGAAATAATCAGGTGTTACAGTGGCAGTGAATTTGGGAGAATTATGGATAAAAGAATGAACTATATCATAGTCCTCATCTATATCAGTAATTTGGAAAAAGGTAGATTGGATGAAAGGCTACTATTATGCCAAAACAACACTAATGATGAGCGGAAATATGAGACTCACAAATTTGATCATTTTAATAATATATAAATAATCGCCATTATTCTATAGTTTTAATTTGGAAAAGCAAATAATAGTAAAGTTAATCGTAAATCATCGAAATTAATTTTAATTAATTTAGACTTCACACTATTATTATTCCAAAATATTAGTATCATAAAATTCGTAAGTATCTCTTTTTTCGTGAACATTGATCTGTTTTCAGCATTGCCCTTCGGGGTGATACAGGGCATGATGATTTATTATTTATCAAAAGACCATCAGGTAAATTCTGATTCGGTTCTGATTATACTAGTTATTGAGGGCCAAAATCTTCATCGACCGAGCTGGCCCTATTTTTCATAGGTGGCATAAACTTTTCGTAAATTAGGGCTTCATTTTTCTTAAATTTCTATAAATCTGCATCTTGAAGAGCAGACTTGACTTATGATTAAAATTTTAGTCCATAAATCTTCATTGCTTTTTTCTTTAATCGAAAAATTTCTTTTTTTTACTCAGCGAATAACTTTTTTGGGCAATCGTTAAAAGCAATTAAACTTTAAAATGATTCTAGTTTATTTTTGCTCAAACGCATCTGACTGTATTTTTTCAATTTATGTGTGGCAAATATTTTTTCTTTTTTTGGCATTTCCTGACTTTATTCTTTGATTCTCATATTACCCCTCGCTTCTACTTTCTTAACAACCTTTATAATTCTGTTGTTCTGGTATAACTTATCAAAACTATCCATGCCTTCAGCCATTTTATAGTACTTTTTAAGTTGATAGTCCTCGTTATTCTACCAGTATGCCTCGTCACCCTCATGATCATTTCTATACTTATAGTAGGAGCTAAAGTCTTTCTTATCGTAAATACCAGCAGGGAGGTAGTTATTTTATCGAGCTTTATACAATTCCAACATTTCTTCCAGGACAATGGCTTTTTTCCAATTCTCCTCAAAGGGATTCTAAGTTATAGTTTCATTACTGTGACGATCTTCTCTTTTTACGAGCGATATCGAACGAAATCTTGAAAGTTAATTAAGTTGCTACAAGTTTGTTTCTTCCTATTCTGACGATTATGCATACAAATGGAATATAGAATAAAAGAAAGAATACTTTACTGCTTTAAGTAATGAAGAATCAATGTTTTGGTTTCACCTTCTCTTTCTTTAAAGGCACCTCCATGAGTTTCTTGGACTCTGCTTTTTCAATTTTGGGAAGTTATAATACTTAAGACTAATTTGTGAGTGATTTGGGCAATTCCTCTTCGATCTACTACATAATTTATTGTATTTTGCTCAGTTTATCAATCTCTTTTTTACCATGCTTCAATATTTCACGAATCTTAGATAATTTTTAAATGAAATATTGACTTTATCTCCGATGTGACTTCCCAAGGGTCACTGATCGATTATTTATTTTAGGTTTAACATCGTCATAGGGACTTTTAGATTTCCTCAAGTTCTTAGTAGACTCTTTAGGCTCTTTTTCACGGCTGCATATATCCCTTATTACTTCCTGAGAGGATTTCTAACCTCAACAAAGCTGAAATCGACTTCTGAATTCTTCCGAGCTATTGCAGCATCATAATTCTTTAAATCATTCTTGTTATACAGATCGAAGTATCTTTTCAGCCACTGTATAAATTCGAGGTTATCCTGGTACCTACTTTTGCTCAATTTTTAGATGTCAATGTATTTCTGAATTTTACATTTAGCAAAGGCCTGCTGAAGTATTTTATAATTATTGATAAATTACCATTAGTTTCTCGCACGCCAGTTTACTCGTTGCATTGCAACTTTCCCAGGATACATTGCATCTATCAGGTTACAATATACAGCACCAGTTCCCAATTGTTCTATTTTTACAATTTGAAGATTTAGGGTTGAGTTAACCCAGTTTATCAAATCGGTTTTAGGAACAAAGAAGGCTCCCTCCATCATGCCAATACTTTGCTCTTCTGAATTCATAATATAATTATAGTCACAATAATGAAATGGCTAATAGTTCTAATTCTACTTGCCTCTTGCGAATGTGAGTAGCAATAAAAATTTTTCTATCAAGCTGAGGATGAAATTCAAATATAGAATAACAGTAGTTTAGAAATATCATTGAGCGTATCAACTGCTGCGAATTAATATCTCAGCGAGGCCAGTATGCTCGCAACTCTTAATATTACGCAAAACACTTCCTTACCAATCATGTACAACTTGCTGTATTTCAATTATTAAAATTTATAAGGTCAACAATGCTACCAAAACTGGACTATTAATGGCAATTTACAGTCAACATCTCCATGCTCACTTCTTAACTCTCAAACTCAAACCTAAACATTGCCTGCGTGCATGAAATACACGGGATGCTCTACCGATTTAATAAGTCTGACTTTATAGCTTGAGAAATAACAATATCGCCAGAGTATCATTGTGTTACAAAATCCTAATCTAAACAATTCAATTAAACTCATAACAGCAATAAAGATGTAACTCAGATCGGAGAACACATGGTTCTATTGGGGAGTGGGATTAACTTGTCTCCTGTTGATTGCTCTGGTGATTTACACAGGAATAGTATTTTATTGGTCACTTAAATACAAAAGAGCTAAAAAAATGTTTGAGCAGTTTAAACTGACTGAGTAGTCATAGACTTTAAAGATTGATTGATATTTCTTATTTATTTTATAAATTTCGTTTATTAATACTTTCATTAGATTAAATTTAATTAAAATAACGATGCATCAATCATCGAAGCTGATAAATCCTTGAAATACTCTGAGATTTCTATTTATCTGATTTCCCTTTTTCTATGTAAAGGAAGTGATTACTTGACGCGTTTTCTCCATCTTCTCCATCTTCTCTACCTTCTAATATTTCATTGAATTTCTCCTCAGATTGTTTTTCTTTCAAAATGTCTTGTTCCTCTGACCTTTCATTGCAATATTCATTGGTCGTTGAGAGTTCAGGATAATCGAAGTAATCATTGCCACTTTTTTATTCCGATTTGAAAATTGATGAGCAATTTTCATTTTTACTAGACTATAAATTTTAATGACTGCAATTTATTTAATATTTTTATTCGTATCTTCTTATGATACTCGTCTTCATATTTTTTTTAAATACTTATTCCCTCCGAACAATTTATGATAATCTTTTTACTTGTAAAATCACGTCTTCGGAATCATAAAATTTATTTTTTATTTACTAAATGTAGCTACCAATGACTTCGATATGCTCTTTACAAAGAATGCATTGATTTTTAAACAGAAAGTAAATACAATTTTTAACGCAATAAATTTCGTTTGATATCATTACCATATTTTTCAACATATTTGTTTGGCTTTCATAGAGCAGAAAAAGTATTTCATCATAATCATCGGGATGCAGGGCTTCTTAAATTAGTTTATATTGAATTAGTCTCTATATATTAAGAAATATACTTAACTCATTTTGTTTTGATTGCACCAAACGCGAAAACT
>Ga0302280_1003179_pt1 | contig 12045 bp, 7 predicted proteins | sample III_Fen_E1_1_FD_198771 | JGI IMG/M metagenome (GOLD analysis project Ga0302280, IMG submission 198771) | Peat permafrost microbial communities from Stordalen Mire near Abisko, Sweden - III_Fen_E1_1 | ecosystem: Environmental > Terrestrial > Soil > Wetlands > Permafrost | place: Sweden: Abisko...
CTGCCTTACTAATCCACACTTTAAAAACCGGACGGTCATTATCATTGGTATCTGTTTCGCAATAAACACCCAATGGCATTTGACAACCGCCTTCAAATAAATTTAAAACTCTACGTTCTAAATTAATACGTGTTTGCACATCCTCATTATTTATTTTCTCAATAGCTATTTCAAGTGCGGTATCTCCCTCACGTATTTGCCAAGCTAACACACCTTGTGCAGGTGCAGGCACAAACTCTTTAGTACTTAGTTTTTCTACATGCAAACCTTCTAAATCCAATTCCAAGCGCTCAATACCGGCGGCAGCAAGTATTATAGCATCGTATTGCCCTTCCTGTAATTTCTTAATGCGGGTAGGTACATTTCCACGCAAGTCTTTTATCTCTACATCTTCTCTAAACGCCAGTAATTGTGATTTCCTGCGGGAAGAAGAAGTACCTACTACTGCCTTTTGTTTTAAACTAAACTTCTGTTTTTCATCAACGGCTTCTTTACGAATCAATAACCAATCAGCAGGGTCTTCTCTGTCTGAAACACCTGCTATAATAAGTTCATCCGGTCCATTAGTAGGTAAATCTTTATGCGAGTGTACGGCTAAATCAATTTCTTTCTTCAATAAAGCTTCTTCAATTTCTTTGGTAAAAAATCCTTTACCTTCTAGTTTATCAAAACTTGTATTCCATTCCTGCGAACGGTCGCCTTCCGTAGAGATTATTTTCAGCTCAGCTTCATAGCCTTTTTTTTCGAGTAAATCTTTGGTGTAATTAGCTTGCCAAAGGGCAAGTTCACTTCCGCGGGTGCCGATAATTATTTTCTTCATACAGTTGGGTGCAAATATAATCTTTTAAAATTTTTGCTTTTGGTTTAAAAAAACACTACATTTATCATACCTCTTTGATTTTGTGCGTAGGAATAACCTTTTTAAACTTATTCGCCTATGAGACAATTAAAAATTATAAAACAGGTTACTAACCGAGAAAATGCTTCGCTAGATAAGTATTTGCAGGAGATTGGCAGGGTTGAATTAATTACTGCCGATGAAGAAGTTGAACTGGCACGCAAAATTAGACAAGGCAATGAAGCGGCGTTAGATAAATTAGTGAAATCTAATTTACGCTTTGTGGTATCGGTTGCCAAGCAATACCAAAACCAAGGATTAAGTTTACCTGATTTAATTAACGAAGGTAATTTAGGCTTAATTAAAGCCGCGCAGCGTTTTGACGAAACACGTGGTTTTAAATTTATATCCTATGCTGTTTGGTGGATCAGACAAAGTATTTTGCAGGCTTTGGCAGAACAAAGTCGTATTGTAAGATTACCTTTAAATAAAATTGGTGCTATTAATAAAATAAACAAAGCTTATGCCAAGCTTGAGCAACAATTAGAACGCGAACCAACTGCTGCTGAAGTTGCCGTTATAATGGATTTATTACCCCAAGAGGTCTTTGAAACATTAAAGAATAATGGAAGACACATCTCTATGGATGCTCCTTTAAGCGCAAATGATGAAGGCGGCAGTATGTATGATGTAATGGAGGAAAAAGATTCTTTGCGCCCGGATAAAGAATTACTAGATGATTCTTTACGTCAGGAAATAGAACGCTCTTTAAGTACCTTAACTCCAAGAGAGGCAGATGTGGTACGTTTATATTTTGGTTTAACCGGAAAACAACCTTTAACTTTAGAAGAGATAGGCGACAAGTTTGACCTTACTCGCGAACGAGTTCGTCAGATAAAAGAAAAAGCAGTACGTAGACTAAAGCACACTTCTCGAAGTAAATTATTAAAAGCTTATTTGTAGGTTATTACTTCAGTAACTCTAAAGCTTCCTGTATTGAGATAACCTCTCCTTTAAAAGTACCTATTACAAAAGCACCACTGATCCCTTTTTCGGATAATGTATTTTTATATTTAATAGCATCATTATAATCTTTAAACTCTCCGGCAGTAATACGCATCATTCCAGTTGTAGTAGGTTCTTTATCTACATCTTTCAATTCTTTTAATTGTTCATCCAAAGAAGTATCATTCGGTTTTTTAAGCGCACCCAACTGTACTTTAAAGCTTACCAACGATTTATCTATGGCGCTTCCTGTATGGGCATTTTCATTTAAATTTTCCTTGAAAGCTTTGTCTTCAAAGGTAGCTCCCGCTTGGTTTAAAGGCACACGTTTGCCTTTCTGATAGGCGGTAATAAAAGCATCTTCATAGCCTTCATAAACAAGCTCTGCTTTATGAGCAGCCGCATCTGCAATTGTTTTGTATGCTCCTGAGGCATATTTATAATATCCATCCTCCGTTTTCAACTCAATTACTTTACCTGCATGTTTAAACATAGTAGGCGATAATTTGTTTTTATACGCACCTAATTGTACACGATAAACTACATTATTAGCGGAAGAATTACTTGCATTGCCACTATTATCATTAGTTGTTGTGTTTTGAACATCTCCTTTTTTATTGGCTGTAGTAACTTCCTTTGCCAACTCACCATCTGTCATCGAAAAATAATTATTGCCTTTAAAATATCCCACTCTGGCTGATTTTAAACCTTCTGCTTTGTATTCATCTCTGCGAGCTACTGCTTTTCTTACATCATCATAAGAGCCTGCAGTATAAACCACCGTTGTATCTCCCATGGTAAATGATTTCACATCTCCTATGCTTAATAAATAAGCCATCTCATCAGCAGGGATACCACCTTGGTAGCGAACTAACTCAACCGTATAATCCTTAGGTTGTTTTTTAGGATCTACGTTTTTATTGTTACCTTTTTTATCAGGATTTGTTAAGTCAACAACCTTAGCATACTGTCCGGTTGAATCATAATAATTATTATACCAAGTCTGAAAATCTTCATCCGTCATAGCTATTCCTTTATCATTAGCTACTTTTCCTGCTTCAGTTGGCAACTCTTCATCCTTATAATCAGGTGTCAAATCTTTATCTTCATCTATCGGACAACCATGTGTATCAACCTTTGCACCGGCAGGTGTGCCATGACATAAATCATCAAAATCTTTTACCCCGTCACCATCTTCATCTCCGTTATCAATGGCTAAGAAATCAACGCCATCAAAATGATTTTTTGGTAAGGTATCCAATCCATCTTTACCATTACCTCTTCTGGTAACCAAATCATAATGTGCCGATGCCCCAAACATCATAAAATTATCTTTTCGGGCACCTGCTGCACCATCAATTTTGTTGGTAAACGTAAAGTGCATGGTTGCACCCATTCTGAATTTAATGTGTTCTCCGGCATTAATGGTAACACCCGCACCAACAGGCAATGCCCAAGAGTATTGATTATAATTACCATACCCGTTTTGGTTTAGTTTACGAATATCGGTTTCGTAAGTATAATCTCTAACTAATTTAGTTGCATTTTGCGCTCCGGCCTCACCTTGCGCCATGTTTCTTATCGTACCATCGTTCCAGTAATAGTATTTATTACCCTTGGCATCGTACATATCTGTTTTAGAAAGAAACTCAAAGCCCTCAAAGCCTGCTAAAATATACGGACGTATATCGTTTTGTTTTTTTATAAAGTTAGAAAAATCATACATCAATTGTGCACCACCCAAGCGTATTTGCGTTTCAAAGTTTTGGTTAAGTGCAGGTACAGATGAGTGTGCATTAGCCCCCATCTTGCCAAACATCACATAAAAGTTAAGATACAAACATTTAGTAACAGGTTGCGATAAGGTTAAATCATAACCTATACGCGATTGTGTAAATGATTGAAATTGTTGTCCTTTTGGATAAATATTTCCGAAAAAGGAAAGTGTTCCTGCACCAAGCCCTATGGTTGGTTTAAATATATCACCTAGATGGGGAGGGGTATCTGTCTTGTTTTTAGACGTATCTGTCTGAGAAACACCTTGTAGTGCGAATGCGGTAAATAGTATGGCAACAAAGATATTTTTGATACGCATAAACCGGTTTAATGTTTCGATTTCTCAAAGTTACTAAAATGGTACAATATTTTAGTAATATTATTTATACCATTTTTGGTTACTAACCATCAGTGCTTCCTGAACCGTAATACGTTTACCCGAGTTATAAGCTGTTACAAAAGCATCGGTTACTCCTTTATTTTTAACCGTTTCGCGGTTATAGCGTGCTTTTTTATACTCGTCGTATTTACCAAAAGTACATTTGGTATAACCTTCATGCATTTCGGTTTTTACAGCCTCACTGATACCATATTTTCTTTTTAAAGAATTTGCATTCACACTCTTTTGAAAAGCTCCTATTTGTACAGAGTATTGTATGTTGCCATTTTTAGGCGCGACTGCTGTTGTAGCTACATTCGTATTATCTGGTTGAGCTGCTGTAGTGTTAGCTTGTGTGTTAGTATTTGTATTATCAGGTGGTGTGTTGGTAGTTGTAGTGTTATCAGGCTGCGTGTTGGTATTAGCCGGAAGATTATTGCTAGCAACTGCTGCTGCACTTTCTCCATCAGCGACTTCCTGTTTATCTAAAAGAATTTTTTTGGTTTGGTCGCTTTCAATATAAGAGAACTTACTTCCTTCTATATAAGCAGGTTTTTGAATGTTTCCGCTTCCATCAGGAGATAAATTATAGGATATGGTCATCTCTTCTGCGGCAGGTATAGAAGTCCAGATAAACTTAGCTTCTCCGTTTTCAAAAGCAAAAGAAGCGCCGCTTATACTTACCTGCTCTGCTTTATATCCGACAGGTATTTTTTCTGATAATTTAGCAAAGCCTTTGATGTTTCCTTTTTTAATGCGTACATCTACTTGATACGTATCAGTAGAACCAGAGCCTATTATTTTACGAGTAACCGAAACACTTGCATCGGGCTCGTTAGGTTTAGAGAATGATTGTTGTTGTGTATCCGTATTGCTTGTTGTGGTGGCAGCTTGGTCGTTGTTAGTTGCCACAGGCTCTGTAGTTGTTTGCGTTGTTTTTGCATCAGGTTGGGTTGTTGCATCGCTATTAGTTGTTGCATCGCTATTAGAAGAAGTAGAAGCATTATTTGTTGCTACTGCATCACCGCTAGCACCCGCTATGTTAATGGGCATGGGGTCGAAAGTGGCTTCTTGTTTGGTATTGTTATTTATATAAGAAAACTTACCTTTTAGTTGTTTACCGCCTGTAGAAGATGCCGGAACGGCTACATTTATAAGTACGGTAAGTTGGTCATCAGCTGGAACAGAGGTCCAGATAATTTTTACTACCGTACCAGATGCTGTAAACGAACCGCCTTTATTATCTATCTCGGTTGCTACGTATCCTGGAGGTATCTCTAATTGCAATTTGGCAAAGCCCGTTACCTGAGGTTTAGCAACATTTACCGATACAGTAAAGCTGCTTCCGGGTTGTATATTGTCAGGTATTGTTGCTGTAATGCTTACCGGATCACCAAAGAAAAAATGATAAACGGCTATTGCCAAAGCATTAATAAATATGATGATGTATTTCATAGACACAATATTAGTATAATTAATTAAACGTTAATACTACCTCGAGCAAATTTATAGTGAAGCCTAAGTTGTTGGGTGCAGACTGCTTTGTTTTTTTAAACACTGCTTTGTTGATAGCAGATGGTTTCAGATTTACGTTATTGCGAACTGCGAAGCACGAAACACATCGTCATTGCGAGGAAGAACGACGTGGCAATCTGTCTTGTGGTTGAGATTGCTTCGGGTGAAGAACCCTCGCAATGACGTGGAAGTTTTACTTAATTACAATCATCTTCTTACCTGCACTATAACCATTTGCAGCTTGTATTTGATAATAATACGTTCCGGCATCAAGGTCGGCAGTGCTGATGAGTATATCCGTAAAAGCATTAGTTACTTTAAAGCGTTTTACTTCTACACCCTGTATGCTATAAAAAATCAAATCAGCAGTGGTTATGCCTTGCGGTAAACTATATTGCACCGTAGTTTGGTTTGTTGCAGGGTTTGGATAATTAGAAATACCAACATTGGGTGCATTGCTGTTAGTGCTAAGCCTAGTTACTTGCCCACCTGTACATTCATTACAAACTAAATTTCCTGGTAAAGTATAAATGTAAACAGAATCTGTAGCTAGAGCACTTAATAAAAGCTTTACACCAGCAGAAGTATAAAAAAGGCTTGTAGTAGGAGATGGGTAAATGCCTGTATTAGTGCCATCAATGTATACAGAATCTTTGAAAAATAATTGTGCCCCAGTTTCTTCAAAAACATAAACACTACTATTATTTGCAGTAATCCTGTTAATTAAAAATTCTACATTACTTGGATTGTTATCAAATAATGTTTCAGAAATAAAATATAATACATCGCCACTGCCACTTGGATAAGTCAAAGTTTTAAAAACTGTATGATTCAAATTATATAAAATTATTGTACCACTTTGTAAAAAGGGATTAACATATTTATACCCTGAACTAGAAAGATTAACAACTGTGAAACCAGTATTATTTATTCCGTTTGGGAATCTCGCTGCATATGTATGGTCAAGTGTAATTTGCGCATTCGTGCTTAGGCTTGTTGCAAGCAGTATAGTGTATAGTAATTTCTTCATAGTTTATTTTTTAGTAAAGCTAAGGTAAACTATTTACTGGCATAAACAAAAAAAATCCCTCCACTTGCGCAGAGAGATTTTTTACTTTCTTAAACCAGGGCCTAAGCACAAACTTATGCCTACTTTCAAAGAACGAACTTATATTTAGGTTTAAGAAGTTGCAGGTGTTGTGCCGGTAGTAGTTCCTCCGGTGGTAGTGCCTGTTGCCGCCATCACAAAAGTATGATGCAGGGTTTGGGCAGTAGCTTCGTTTAGTATAAAGGTTTGAGTAACATAACCGGTCATGCTAACTTCAATAGTATAAGTAGTATTCAGGTGCAGGCGTGTAAACCTGTATTTACCATCGGCGTTGGTAATTTTTTTACGGTCTTTGGTTTCTACCACACGCACTTTGGCTTTTAGTAAAGGGTTGTTGTGTATATCGGTTACCAAGCCCATAATAATTACCCAATGGTGTACGCCAACGGTAGTTTGTTTATGTGCGGCAACATATTGCTGTGTAAAATTTACATTGCTGCTATACTGCACCATCAAAGGGTCTATACTATCTTTAAGCAAATTGCTGATGTTGGTTATTTGCTGCGCAATAGTAAGCGAGGCTGATACGGTTGCACTGCGCTGTGCCTGCGGAGTACCCATCAAACCATGGTAATTGTTTATGGCCGTATTAAAGGTAGATACGCTGGTAGTAGTTGCGCCGTAAGAAGTAAGACTTGCAACATAAGGTAGTATGGCAGTATATATATTACTGCATAGTGGGCCTAAGTCTACTGTTTTGGTTTCCTTTAAAGTAGATTTGGTTACTGTACAGGTTTGTTTTAGCAAGGGCAAATTATTAGCCGTTGCATACGCTCTGCCTGCCGCTGCATGGTTAAGTGCAAAAGTAATTAGTGCACTGCGTGCCAGGTTTTTGTTGTTGGTGGCACCTCCTGTTCCTGCCAGTTTCACTCCATCGGCAAGCAGTAAGGTGTTTATGTAGGCTGTTAAGTTGGCTATGGCAGCGCTAACAACTGTGTTGGCACTCCATACGCTGATAAAGCTGTTTAATACTGCTACAATAGCATTAAACGCATTCAGCTTCATGGCTTGTTTTAGGTTCATGATTTTTTGTTTTTAATTACTGCATTCCCTGCAGTTGGTTTTGTTTTTTAATTGTCATATTCAATTCTGTTATTGTCGTATTCGTTTCTGCACTCGGCTAATTAGATTCCTTTACTGCCGTATTTGTTTCCGTACCTGGCTAATTAGATTCTGCACTTGCCGTATTCGATTCTGCTACCACCGTATTTGTTTCCGCACTTGGCTAATTCGATTCTGCTACCGCCGTATTTGATTCTGCACTTGGCTAATCAGATTCTGCTACCGTCGTATTCGATTCTATGGTTAGCTAATTAGATTCTGCTATCGCCTTATTCGATTCTATGGTTAGCCCTGCGCATAAAAAGATAAGCAAAACAACAAACAGGTAAAACTTAGCGTAAACTTCATTTTACGGTAAACGTAAATTAACCTGAATTATTGCTATTCTCGTCGGCAAATAAATCATAAAAAAAGCCCTTCGTTTCCGAAAGGCTTCTTAATTTATTTTTAGTTAACTATTACTGTTCAAAGAAGTAATCAATTAGTTTATTGATTTTCTCTACCGTAAAGTCTCCGCTTCCTTCAAAGAAAGAATCGATGGTTTTGGTTATCTCATCTGCAGTAATAAAGCCATCATGGTTTACATCTGCAGATCTTAACTCCATTGGTATTTTGTTAGTAGTGTTGCCACCTTTAGTTTGATTTTTAGCTTGTTGGTTTTTCTTTGCCTTTGCTTCCACATCTTTGAGATATTCCGCACTTGGCTTTACGTTAAACTCTTGGCTACGTTGAGGTGCCTGATTATCCCAATCTTTTTGGTGTTGCGCCATAGCTGCTTCATCAATAGTGTTACCGTAACCATCTACTTTATTTCCTTTGGCTGTATTTGGTTCTTTATCTAAATAATCTGGCACACCATCTCCATCACTATCTAACGGACAACCTTTTTCATCTACTTTTACACCTTTAGGTGTTCCGTGGCACATATCTTTATCATCAGGCACACCATCTCCATCCGCATCTAAATGGTCAACAGATGAGAAATCAACATCTTTATATTGTTTATCCACAGCATCAGCCTTTTTGCCAAATTCGTATTTCAATCCTGCATTGGCAGTTATGTATCCTGCAGAGCCTTTACCCGAACCATCCACCCAATTGGATAGTACGATATTATAACCGGCACCCACTAAAAAGGTCATGTGTTTACCAAAATTAAAATCAAATCCAACCATAGTAGGTATTACCAAAGTACCTGTTTGTCCGTTGGTTGCTAATTTAGTTTCGTAGGTATAATCCCTTCTGGTTGGCACAAAACTAGTAGTAGTAACGCTAGGTGTATAGGTTGGAATAGTTACAGCTGCTGTTAAAGACCCATCTGACTGATATACATAAGGATTTGAGTTTGCATCTTTCAAATCGCTGGATGTATTAAACATCATATAACCAATACCTGCCTTAATAAAAGGAGAAACACTAGGATCGCCCTTCATTACGCCATCAAAATTAAGCGTAAGCATTAACTGCCCTTGTATTACTTGCGATTGGAAATTGCTAGTGTAAGTTGGTGCTCCGGTTAACTGGTTGTCTGTTCCGGCCAATTTACCATACGTGCCACCTAATTCAACACCTAATACTTTGCCAAAACGTTGTTCTACAGCTAAAAAGTACCCCATACGGGCATCCAACAAGGGACTTAGATTGCTATGACTTCCTACATACCCTTGGTATTTTAAGCCGGCAACACCCAACATAACAGATGGCTTATGCTTAACAACCTCTTTTTCTTTATCCTGAGCGCTTACTGAAAATGCAATTAACAGCGAAAATACACACGTTAATAACTTGTTAATAGTAATTTTTATACCCATATAATTTATTTAAACCACGCTAAAATTAAACGTTATTTCTGACACTAACAAATTTAGTACTAAGAAAAAGCCTTTTGGTCTATTACTTTGTTTGTTTTAAACAAGACTTTGTTGAAACAGGAAACCTTATAAACAGGCACTTACAAAACGATTTAAGCCTGCCATATCCTTAATTAGTTTAACATATAGAAAATTGTTGTCTATCAGCAGTTTATACACATCTTCGGCGTAATCTCTATGACATTCAAAATCTAGCTGTGCGTTTTTAGCCCCTATTTTTTTTGTCAGAGTAGTTATTTTACGATAAAACGAGATTGGGTCGGTATCCTTTACAAATAGAGCCAAATTAGGTTCGTAATTTTTTACCCTGTTTTGCAGCCCTTCCTTTTCGGATTCTAATACATAAGGGGGGTTACTTATAATAAGATCTATCTTTTGATTGTTGGTATGTTTTAAAATAACTTCCGCAATATCATCCGATAAAACATCTGCCTGAAAGAAATGAACCCCTACCCCACCCTGCTCTGCATTATACTCAGCTATTTCAAGAGCCTCCTTACTGACATCTAAGGCATATACATTTGCATTGGGGATATTCTTCTTAATTGAAATAGGAATACAACCGCTTCCGGTTCCTATGTCAAGAATAGTTAATGCGCTTTTGCCTTTCAAATTAGTAATTACTAATTCTACCAACTCTTCTGTTTCCGGACGAGGAATTAGCACACTTTCATTTACCTTAAACTTCAAGCGATAAAACTCTGCCTCGCCTAAAACATATTGTATGGGTTTATGTGCTTTTAGTTCTTGGTACATTCTTTCCAACTCTTTTATGTCTTCAGCATTGATGAGAAGTTCTTTCTTAGTAATAATATCGGTTGCACTTAACTTTAATTGCTTTTCAAAAATCCAGTTTAGGATATTTTGTAATTCGCTTTTGGAATAAATACCCGCTAATTCACTTCTATAAAAAGTAATTACAGATTGAATAGTATTGGAAGTAATTTGCATAATAAGTGCTTACTTCTCCTTCAACAGATTTTCTAATACATAAAGCTCATCACGCAAGCGGGCAGCTTCCATAAAATCCATTTCTTTAGCAGCACGCAGCATTGCCGATTTTAATAAACCTATTTGCTTCTTCAGTTCAGGTTCGCTCATGTATTGTACTACAGGGTCTGCAGCCAAACCTGTATCATAATTCTCGGCATAAGCTTTCACTAATTTACCATCTACATTTACTTCCGTAGCAGAAAAAGCATCTTTCTTTTTTCTTCCGGCTTGTGTGGGTGTAATGTTGTGCTTAAAATTATATTCAACCTGCTTTAATCGGCGGCGTTGTGTTTCATCAATGGTGCGCCTCATGCTTTCGGTAATTTTATCCGCATACATTATTACTCTTCCGTTTACGTTTCGGGCAGCACGTCCCACAGTTTGTATCAGCGAAGTTACATTGCGCAAGAATCCTTCTTTATCTGCATCCAGTATAGCCACTAACGATACTTCGGGTAAATCCAATCCTTCTCGTAAAAGATTTATCCCAATCAATACATCAAACATACCCACGCGCAACTGGCGTAATATCTCCACACGCTCCAAAGTATCTACATCCGAATGTATATAGCGGCAACGTATATTCAGTTTCGCCATATACTTGGCAAGCTCTTCTGCCATGCGTTTGGTAAGCGTGGTAACTAAAATACGTTCGTCCTTTTCAATAGTTTTATGTATTTCTTCCAGCAAATCATCTACCTGATTCTGAGATGGGCGCACATCTATCTGAGGGTCTAAAACACCTGTAGGTCGAATTAACTGTTCTACAATAACACCTTCGGCTTTTTGCAATTCATATTCGGCAGGCGTAGCACTTACATAGATGGTTTGATTTAATAAACTTTCAAACTCTTCAAACTTTAGCGGACGGTTATCCATGGCGGCAGGCAAACGGAAACCATACTCCACCAGATTTACCTTGCGCGAATAATCTCCGCCATACATAGCTCTTACTTGTGGTAAGGTTACATGACTTTCATCAATCACAAACAAAAAGTCTTTCGGGAAATAATCCATCAGGCAGAAGGGGCGCATGCCTGCTAATCGTCCGTCAATATAACGCGAGTAATTTTCTATACCGCTGCAATAACCAAGTTCGCGCATCATTTCCAAATCATGCTCCACACGCTCTTTCAGGCGCTTGGCTTCCAAAGCCCTTCCGTTCTCCGAAAAATAATTTACCTGCAACATCATATCGTCTTGTATTTGCCGCATGGCTTTTTGCAAAGTTTCGGGTGCAGTAACATACATGTTGGCAGGGTAAATAATGTATTCAGTAAAGTTTTCTATTTTCTTGCCCGACCCCGTATCAAAAGTATCTATGCTCTCAATTTCATCACCAAAAAAACAAACACGCAACGCATAATCGGCATAAGAAAGATTGATATCAACGGTATCTCCCGTTACACGAAAACTTCCACGCGAGAACTCTTCGGTGGTGCGCGAATACAAAGCCTGTACCAGCTGATGCAGGAATTTATTTCTGCTGATACGTTGC
>Ga0302280_1003181_pt1 | contig 12041 bp, 13 predicted proteins | sample III_Fen_E1_1_FD_198771 | JGI IMG/M metagenome (GOLD analysis project Ga0302280, IMG submission 198771) | Peat permafrost microbial communities from Stordalen Mire near Abisko, Sweden - III_Fen_E1_1 | ecosystem: Environmental > Terrestrial > Soil > Wetlands > Permafrost | place: Sweden: Abisko...
AACCTTCAAGGCAGTGCCAATTTCTGTAAGGCTAATACCCGAACATGCGGGCGTTATTACAAATATCGGTACGCCTTTGATTGCTCCCGGCGAAGATTACGCTGAAGGAGTGCTCTCTATCGAAATAAATAAGGACCAGCTCCATGCGGGGTTAAATCCGATAAAAATTGGGGTATATGACTCAGCTGGAAAGAAAATTCAAACCGTGAAAACGAATTTTATGACACCACAATTATGAAACATAAAGTGAGTTAAAGATCGAATAAATCTAATAATTAAAACAAAATGAGTGATTTTAAAAAGAACATCTGGATGTATGGTATTATAGCCACATTCATCGTATTTGCTTCGCTGATGATATATTTTGCAAGCATCGCAACCCATTTTAAATCGGATCTGGTAATAACCGATTATTATAAGGCCGAATTGCAATATCAGAAGCAGATAAATAAATTGGACAATACTGCTGCCCTGGCTTCCAAACCCCTGATAAAGTATGACAGCCTTGGTCATAAAGTGTATTTAACTTTAGCGCATATTGGGGTAAAGGATAGTGTAGGCGGCAGTTTATATTTTTACAGGCCGGATGATTCAAAAAGTGATTTTACCGTAAAAATAAAAATAAATAATGAAGGTATCCAGGTTATTGACGGTATTAATCATAAATATGGCCGTTATATTGTGAAAATGGACTGGAGAGAAAACGGAAAAGGATATTATTTAGAAAAAGCAGTTATGCTATGATTTGGATTTGGACAGCATTTATACTTGGTTTTGCGGGTAGCGCCCATTGTCTTGCTATGTGCGGCCCTCTGCTAATTGGTGTACAAAAGAGGCAGTTGCTCCATCATGCCGGACGATTATTTTCATATAGTATTGTTGGCCTTGTTTTTGGTTTGTTGGGGAAGGTAATAATTATGGCTTCCTACCAACAGGCGCTTTCGATAATTTCTGGAAGTATATTGTTGCTATGGGTTATTTTCAGCATTTTCCCAATTCGGAGTTCTTCAATAGCTTTATTGAGGTATTGGTCAAAATTCAATGCATTGTTCTATAAACCAATCAGCCACTTGTCCCCAAATTTACGGTCTGTTTCTATGGGTATATTGAATGGTTTCCTTCCATGCGGATTAGTTTATGTGGCAGCCACGGCATCACTTCAAGGGGGAAGTATTCCATATAGTGTTAGTTATATGTTATTCTTTGGCGCAGGTACTTTACCGGCTTTAGTGGGGCTTGGTTTTGCAGGCCAGAAAATTGGGCCGATAGTACGTCAGCGTTTTAGGAATGCAGCGCCTTATTTTGTTACAGTTTTAGCCTGTCTTTTTATTTTGAGAGGACTTGCTTTAAACATCCCATACGTCAGTCCTAAAATAACTCAAAGCTCCAGCGGGCATATTAAATGCTCCTGTTGTCATCCTGCAGGGGAAATGAAAATAGAAAAGTAAAGGGTAGTTAAAGCCGGTTTGACTTTGCAGTCAGCAGGCATAGCTTATATAGTACCCTGCACCCTACGTTTCCATCCCATTCACCATCGCCGGGGGCTACTTCGCAAAGGTCAAACCCTATAATCTTTTTACCGGCAGTTATAGCTTTTTCAATGAGGTATGTGGTTTCTTCAAGTAGCAGCCCTCCTGGAACAGGTGTACCTGTATTTGGGCAAAGCCATGGTTGCAGCCCATCTATATCGTAGCTGATATAAATATACTCTGGCAGTGAAGCAATGATCTCATTGCAAACATCATCCCATGTGCTTCCTGAAAAGAGTTTGCGCTTAATGGAATAGTCTGTAAAAGCCTTTATTCTTTCTTTATTTGATTCCGTAAATTCTGCTTCTTCAGTGCAGAAATCGCGGATACCCACCTGCACTAATTTACTTATTTGCTGAATTTGCATGGCATTATACATGATTGATGCATGGGAATATTCAAAGCCTTCATAAGCCTTTCGCAGATCGGCGTGTGCATCTATTTGCAAAATGCCAAAGGAAGGGTATTTCTTTGCTAATGTTTGCATATAACCTAAAGGCACACTATGTTCTCCACCTACAATACCGACGATTTTACCATCATTCAGCAGACTTTCAGTTTCACTGGCTACCCATTTATTAAGTGTTTCGCTTGCCAGGTTTACAGCTTTCAGGTTTTCGAGCGCCTGTGGCGAAATAACTTCCTCTGAACCAATCTCCTGGAAATACATCTTAGCCCGGGCACGATAGTCATGGCTGGCCTCGTGCCAGGTTTCGGATATTTCTTTCATAGCAATGCCCGCCTTCCATCCGCCGGTCAGTATTTCGTCATACAGATCTATCTGGCGGCTCGCTTTGAGTATTGCTTCCGGCCCATGCGCTGTACCTTCGGCATAAGACACGGTTGCCTCCCATGGCACGGGCAACAAAACAATTAGCGATTCATCCTCTCCGAAAGGCAGGCCAAAAATGCCTGTTTCCCTTAACCCATTTTCGTTGGGGTTAAACTCAGCTATTTTAGCTTCTCTTATTGCCTTTCCTTTATCAGGTGCCATATAGTTTGTTTGATGCAAAATTAGGTTAAACACGGTTAAATTTGCAAAGAAGGTGCCGGGACAATAATATTTATTAAAAAGATGTTATAACAGAGATATTCTCTAAATTTGATAACACAAAAAATGCAAAAATCCACATCATTTCTTCTTCTATTCATCCTGGTTTCTTTTTGTATGGAAGCTCAAAACCCGGCTATACCCATTTTAAGGAATGAATATAAAACATTAGTTTCACATAAAAGCGTATCATATGATGTTGTTTATAAGTCAAAATTTGGTTTTCGTGATTCAGTAATCATACGTGGAAAAGTTAAGATGATGCCAATAGTGGATACCGTCTTTGAGGGACATGCAATGCAGGATGCCTATTTATGGTGGGCTGCTGGAGATACTGAATTCCAGATTTATAACCTGGTAAATGGTTATGATATTAACACAAGCAATAAAGTAATTACAAAATGCGCATATAAGAAGAAAAATGAGATGCATTATAATTGCAGCCTTATTGATTGGAGGATGCGCTGGTTGAATTTTATTAATCCTAAAGATATCGACACCACATTATGGGCCTGGTTTAATGATACTATAAAACTGATAGATGATACTTTTATAACAGGCATACCATGCTGGCATATTATTGAAAAGACATATCATCCTGATAATTTTAACAAAAATGTAGTAAGTCACATTTATATCAGCAAAATAGATTATACTGAATTATTGATTATCAATACATCCTTATCATTTGGGATGCCATCTTATTCATATTTCCTGATAACCAAAGTAGTATTTGATAAAGTAAAAAAAGAAGATTTCTCTGAGCAGCAAATTCCAAAAGATTTTACAGTTAAGGATTACGAAGATAAACCTCCTGCGCCTGATTCTACGGATAATGTTATCCAAAATTATATACAACTCTATAACTTTAAGAAGCAGAGGGATTACGAAAGGCAGAAAATTTATTAATTGAAATTAGCTAAATCCTCCTTATCCTTTAATCAGTGTCCTGTCTTTTCTCTGTTTTCTTCAAACTCTCCTCATACCGCCAGTCATTTATCTTTGCATGGTCGCCGGAAAGGAGTACATCCGGGACTTTATATCCGCGGAAATCAGCAGGACGGGTATATACTGGCGCATCAAGCAGTTCACCCTGAAAGGAATCCAGCAGGGCGGAAGATTCGTCGGAAAGCACCCCCGGTATCAGGCGGACTATTGCATCAGTTACTACTGCGGCTGGCAATTCACCGCCGCTCAATACATATTCGCCAATCGAGATTTCTTTAGTTATCCAGTGGTCTCGTATTCTTTGGTCTATGCCCTTATACCTGCCGCAAAGTAATAACAGGTTCTTCTTCATAGATAAATTATTCGCCATTTCCTGGTCAAGAAGTTCCCCATCGGGAGAAAGATAGATCACTTCGTCAAAAGTTGTGGTTTTTTGAAGCGCCTCAATACAGTTTACAATAGGCTCTATCATCATTACCATGCCAGCGCCGCCTCCAAAAGCAGTATCATCCACGCTCTTGCGTTTTTCAGTGGAGTATTCTCTTAAATCATGGATGTGTATTTCCACCAGTTTCTTATCCTGTGCCCTTTTCAGGATAGACTGGTTCAGGAAGCCCTCAAACATCCCGGGAAATAATGAAATTATATCAATCCTAATCATCGTCATGGGGCACAAAACTTTGTGCAGTAAATTTTGATGCAAGTTACATCAGTATTTATCAAAACGTTTTTATTAAAGTTGGAACATGTAAATTTATATCTTTAATTTTGCAGAAATGTGGAAGTTTTTGAGTGTGGCAGTTTTACTGGGTTTGGTTTCGGGTATTAATAATACAGCAAAAGCCCAGGGAACTAAAAAAGGCCAGTCGGCTAAATCCAGGTTTGCCGATTCTGCCAATGCATCAGTAGGGCTGAGTGCTGATACCATTCCCCTCCGTGAGCCGGATGACACCAAATTGCATATTGTGGGTTATGGCAATATGTGGCTGTCTTATACTGAAACGATTGACGGTTACACTATCCTGACAAACGATATAGGTGTATATGAATATGTAAGGCAGGCAAAAGACGGTGATTTATTGCTTACAGGCATCAAGGCTGATGATCCCGATAAACGTGACAAGAAGGAAATTGGCTTTTTAAAAAAATGGCCAAAGCATCTGCGCTATCAAAGTCCGTATATCGAATCGATGTTGAAAAAGAAAAAACACTATAACTATGAAAAGCGGCAAAAACAATAATCCTGCCTTTGTAAAAATTCCTCATTTCTTTGCAGCCATTTGCAATTTTGTACCGGTACAAAGCGTTAGGATACTGATAATAAAGGTGGATGTATAAAAGGATTTTAAGTGTTCTTCTGTTTTTAATGATCCTGGTATTTACAGCCCCGGCTTTTTCTCAGGAAGATGAATTTAGCAGGTATTTTATACTGTCTAATAATATAAAAACTATTGTTGCTCATGACAGCGCCTGGCATGACGCCACTCAGGATATCAGCGGGGTTGGCGGCCCTGAAACCAGGGTGAGTGATTTCATTTCTTTATATGACATCAAGGGTAATCTCCAGGTAAGATCAAGTGTCCCAAAAAGCAGGGGTACTTATCCTGATCTATCCAAATCAATGAATTATGACCAATATACTTATTCAGATACTGTTCCCATCCGCCAGGAAAAAGTAACATATGGCCAACTTACCTCTTTAGTAAAATATACTGTACTAAATGGCAGAAAATCAATAGCTTTTACTTACGGAAAAGATACTACGCGGCTCCTGAATAAAGACAGTTTTGTATATGACTCAAAAGGCAGGCTTTACAAATGGTTCAAATTCTATTATAAATTAGGTAAACCAATTCCAAAGCATTTATACGAATACAGGTATGATTCCGCAAGTCGGGTTTCCATACGGATAAGCAGCGAATGGGATGGCAAATGGCTGGCTTATACTACGTATTATTATTATGATTCTAAAGGCCGCGAAACTGAATTCGGCGATGTGGAAAACGGGTATTTTAACCGCAAATACACTGTAAAATATGATGATAGCAGGAATATATCCAATAAGATATTTTACGATAAAGATAAAGAGTCTGCACGCGAGATAGGCGTATTTGACAATCATGGCAACCTGGTGAAACAGGTGCATATTTCTTATGAGGAAGGCAGGTGGATCGCAACGGGTCACGAATATGAATACAATAGTAAAAATTTCAAGACCAGCCAGGTAAATTATTCCCGCATGGCAAAGAAGAAAACAATCCCCGAACTGCAGAAACAAAGCATAGATGAAACCTTCCATCTCCTGACGCAAATGGATTTGAAGGTCTATGAAAAAGTAGATTTTAGTTATAGTTTTTGCAAGTGATAAAACTATTTCCCCCTTATCCGTTTATAAATCCTGATCGCAGACATGAGGATAAGTACAAATAAGATCAAGCCTACAAAGCCCCAAAGGAAATTCAGGTTATTTTTTAGCACCACTATCATTACAATTGAAATCAGGAATATGGATGCCACTTCATTCCAGATTCGGAGTTGCTGGGAGGTATAGCGGAATATGCCTTTCATTTGCTCTTTATAGATTTTATTTAATGAGAAGTGATATAGATAAAGGCCCAGTACAAAACATAGTTTCAGCCAAAGCCAGGCTGGCATATTGTTAAGGTAGCCATAGCGGTAAAGCACTAGTGGCCCCAAAATAAATGTTAAGATAGCAGAGGGCCAGGTAATGGCTAGCCACAGGCGCCTTATCATTATCGAAAATTGTTTTTGCAGGATAGATTTTTCAGGTTCTTCTTTTTCAGCGGCTTCTGTATTGTAAATAAACAGGCGCACAATATAAAAAAGCCCGCTAAACCATGTAACAACGAAGATAATATGAAGCGCTAAAAAGTATAAATTCATAGTCTGGCTAATTCGATTATTACAGTGTTCAAAATTAGAGTAATTTCTTTCATTCAACAATTTACTATCTTGCGAAAAATTTATAACCTATGGTCTCACGCAGGATAGCTCTTTTATTTGTTTTATTTTTAACTTTTTCCCAAGTATTTGCCCAAACAAAACTGCTCGATCCGGAGAGTATTGCAACGAATAAGGCACTTATTCCAGCTAATCTTAAACAGCTTGCTTGGGTTGCTCATTCAGAAAGATACGCGTATGTTGATACAGTGCAGGGAAAAGATGCACTTGTAATTAATAACGTGTCAGCTAAAGCAAAAGAGGAAACAATAAGCCTGGCAGCTATTAATGCACAACTAAAAAACCTGAATGAAGCTGAATTGAAAAACTTTCCTTCTATAACCTGGGATAAGAGTGGCAATTTTTTCTTCACAAAGCAGGATAAGGTGTTTGAATATGATCTTAACACTAAAAAACTAAGGATTGTAACCCCTTTAGCGCAGGATGCTGAAAATATCGATATTGACCCACAAACACTTGCCACAGCCTTTACTGTGGACAATAATTTGTATGTTTCCACCGAACAGGCAGTTAGCCAGATAACCAAAGACGGCAGCCATAATATTGTGTATGGCCATTCTGTACACAGGGAAGAATTCGGCATAACGAAAGGCACTTTCTGGTCGCCATATTGCAATTTACTCGCTTTTTACCGTATGGATCAAAGTTTGGTAACGGATTATCCGATTGTAGACTTATCTGAAAAACCAGCCGAAGATAAACCTATAAAGTACCCTATGGCTGGAGGCGTAAGCCATGAAGTAACCATAGGCATATATAATATTAAAACAAAATCGATCATCTATCTTAATACAAAACCTGATGATCATTACCTTACAAATATTTCCTGGGCTCCGGATGAAAAAAATATCTATGTTTTTGAGCTGAACCGTGACCAGAATGACATGAAGCTTAATCAGTATGATGTTGCGACGGGATTATTTGTGAAAACCCTTTATGAAGAAAAAGACCCTAAATATGTGCAGCCCCTGCACCCGATGTATTTTGTGCCGGGCCATAATGATGAGTTTATAGTGCAAAGCCGGAGGGATGGCTGGATGCAATTTTACCTGTATTTAACGGACGGGACCCCGATTAAGCAACTTACCAAAGGCGAATGGGAAACAGGTTCATTCCTTGGTTTTGATGAAAAAGGAGTTACAGCTTTTTATACTGCCAATACACAAAGCCCCATCGATCAGGATGTTTATTCTGTAAACCTTAACACCGGCAGTATCGAGCGGCTTACCGAAGGCCGGGGCATACATTCCCCAATTATGAATGAGAACGGCAAATACTTTTTTGATGTACATACCAGCCTGAATATTCCAAGAGAAATAACTCTAAAAGATACAAAAGGAAAAGAAATAAGAACCTTGCTTACTGCCTCCAATCCTCTGAAAGACTATAATATCGGGCGCACTAAAATCTTTAAGATTAAAGCCGCTGATAATGTTACCCCGCTATATTGCAGAATGATATGTCCACCCGCTTTTGATTCTGCAAAAAAATACCCGGTACTGGTATATGTTTATAATGGCCCCGGTGTGCAATTGATATATAACCAATGGCCAACAGGTACGGTACTTTGGCTTAACTACATGGCCGAATTGGGGTATATTGTGTTTACAGTAGATGGGCGTGGTTCTGCTAATCGGGGAGCTGGTTTTGAGCAGGTAACATTCAGGCAGCTTGGTACTGTGGAGTTGACTGACCAACTGAAAGGCGTAGAATACCTTAAAAAACTACCTTATACCGATACTTCCCGCTTTGGCGTAAATGGTTGGAGCTTTGGTGGTTTTATGACAACGTCTCTTATGGTGCGTACACCTGGTACATTTAAAGTGGGTATAGCCGGTGGCCCGGTAATAGATTGGCGATATTATGAGGTAATGTATACAGAAAGGTATATGGATACCCCTGATCAAAATCCTGATGGCTACAAAACAGCCGATCTGAAAAACTATGTAAAGAACCTGCGGGGCCACCTAATGCTTATTCATGGAACTTCTGACCCTGTGGTAGTCTGGCAAAATAGCCTCTCATTCCTTAAAAAATGCGTGGATGAAGATGTTTTGGTTGATTATTTTGTATATCCGGGCCACGAACACAACGTTACAGGAAAAGACCGTGGCCACCTTTATAAGAAAATGACGCAGTATTATAGGGATTATTTGTAGGGGAGTGGATAGTTATTAATGGATAAATGGTTATATGGCTATTTATATCTTTTTTACTAACCACTAACCACTCTCCTTACTTCCTCGTTACGTCCACAAAGTAGTCGTTGTGTTTATAGTCAGTACGTATCTTTTTAACGGTGGCAGAATAATCCTTGTTACCATATTCTGTGGTTGATATATTTCCCTTTGTTTCAGATTTTGCGGTATGCATTTGCATGGCATGTATCTTGCTGATATACTGATCATAAACTGTGCGTGTGGTAAAATGCAGGCCGATGGTGACAGTAGGACCGCTATAATCATGCTGAACGCTAACTATATAGCAGTAGGCATTGCTTACTGTTGTATCATTTCCGGTATGGTCAAAAATAAGAGTGTCTGCGGGTTGTTCCGCCCTTTGGTTCCAGCCTTTATTGCTAAGGTATTGGCTTTGGTCATATTCGGTCATTTTTAGCATTTTCACCAGTTCATCAAATCCTATTGCCTGCCCGAAATTTGCTTTCGCTGTAAATAGGAGTACTCCTAATAATATTATCTTTTTCATTGATTAACCAACTACTACCAGTCTTCTTTAGTTTTAACATCATCCTTACTCATACCGTCTTTTAGCTGGGCTATTAGTTTTTTGATCTCAGTATTCATCCATTCGAGCTTATCCTTACCCTGCTCTTTTTTCATATCGGTATTCTGGTCGCCGCCGCGGTAGTAAACTTCCATGTCCTTTTTATTCGTCCCAAAATCTATTCGGAAATCATTGAACTCATATTTATAGCGTCCGTCTTTTATTAAAATGGTAAGCCGGTACCTGATCTTATCACCAGTCAGCACGGTTCCGTCCTTTAAAGTTTGATGAAATTGGGTATAGCCATTTAATTCTATTTTGCCGTTTTCCTTGTCTTTTGTTATTATTTTATCATCGGCCTGTACATACATCTTATGAAGGGCATTCATAGCGCGGTCATACAACTTATTTTTATCGGTACCGGGCGCATTCACCACTTCAGTATATACGATAGCTTTTTTAACGGTGTCGTATGGTATTCCTAATTCCTGCCCGGGCGAGGATTTTTCTCCTTTATGTCCCTGCGCATTCATTTTATAAATACCACTAACGCCAATAGTAACGGCTAAAACTAAAAATAATTTCTTCATTGTATCTTATTCAAATTTTATGAGATAATAATTCTTTTTTCCTTTTTGTATCAGCAAATATAAGTCGTTTATCAAATCTGCAGTGCCCACTTTGTCTTCTGGTGTATTAATTTTTTCCTTATTTAGGCTTGTACCTCCTGCTATTATCATTTTTCGGGCTTCGCCTTTGCTTGGAAATATCTGCGTTTCAGTAGCCATGAGTTCTACAACATTAATGCCATCCTGTAGTTTGTCCTTATTTACAGCAAATTGCGGTACACCTTCAAATACTGAGAGGAAATCGTTTTCGTTTAATTTTCGTAAACTTTCAGTAGTGCCTTTGCCAAACAAAATTTCGGATGCCTCTAAAGCAGTTTCATAGTCTTCTTCTGAGTGTACCCTTGCAGTTACATCTTTTGCAAGGGCTTTTTGGATAAGTCGCAAATGAGGTGCTTCATTATGCTGAGCTATGAGGGTATTTATTTCACTTTCCTGCCAAAAGGTAAATATTTTAATGTATTTTGCTGCGTCTTCATCACTGGTATTCAACCAGAACTGGTAGAATTTATAGGGCGAAGTCCGTTTTGCATCCAACCATACCGTTCCCTCTTCGCTTTTTCCGAATTTTGTACCGTCTGCTTTGGTTACAAGCGGGCACGTAAGCGCAAATGCTTCGCCACCGGCTTTCCTGCGGATAAGTTCTGTTCCGGTAACTATGTTGCCCCATTGGTCGCTGGCGCCCATTTGCAGTTTGCAGTTCTTATGGGTGTATAGCCAGTAAAAATCGTAACCCTGCACTAGCTGGTAACTGAATTCTGTAAAAGAAATTCCTGTTTCCATTCGTTTCTGCACAGAATCTTTGGCCATCATGTAGTTCACGGTGATATGTTTGCCTACATCACGCAGGAAATCAAGAAACTTGAAATCTTTGAACCAATCGTAATTATTTACGATCTCGGCAGAAGTTTCCCCGCAATCAAAATCAAGAAATTTCTCAAGTTGCCTTCTTTGGCATTCAAGGTTATGACGAAGGGTATCCTCATCCAGCAAATTCCTTTCGGCGCTTTTGCCGCTTGGGTCACCAATCATACCCGTGGCGCCGCCCACCAGGGCCAGGGGTTTGTGCCCGTGCATTTGCAGGTGCCTTAGTATAATGATAGGCACAAGGTTGCCTATATGCAAAGAATCGGCGGTCGGGTCAAAACCAATGTAGCCAGTAGTGAGTTCTTTTTGCAATTGCTCTTCTGTGCCGGGCATTGCATCATGTATCATCCCGCGCCAACGGAGTTCCTGAATAAAATTCATTCTTTGCTTATAAAGGATTTTGTGCAAAAATAGGAAAATCAGTTATAAGAAAGCAGGGACATAAAATTTTATGTCCCTGAAAATAGTTTAAAGCAATTGGTATATTTATTTACTGCTTTATCAACCTCTGATAGGCTGCCTGCCCATTATCAGCAATGATCTCGACCAGGTACATGCCTTTGCTTAGGCCATCTGCGTCAAAATGCAGGGTATTATTACCTTTATTGAGAATAATATTATTTCCCAACGCTTTCACTTCTCTGCCACTAATATCATATAACCCAATATGTACCGTTCTTTCTTCACCTTCAATTTCAATAGATAGCGAGAAGTTGCTCTGCACTGGATTTGGATAAAGATTAACATCACAAAAGGAGGCTAAAGTATTGTTGCAGGCTTCAAAGTAGGTACACCCTGAAATTGAATCCGTCGAAGTCTCGTTCCCAACCACTTTATTATAATCCTTTCGCAATTCAACTGATAACCATTGCGGAAGTTTATCTAAAAGGCTATCGGTCGGCTCATACCAAAAAATCAGATCTCGCCTGCGCCGGTTATTTTTTATATCATCTTCCGTATAATCTGAACCACTTTTTACCAAAATAGGGATTAATGTATTAGCAACCTGTGGAATTTCCTCAAATGAAAATTTAGCTGAATTAAACATTTGCCAGTTTCCAAGGTCATCAGTAATCAAGGCCGGGAAGGGCAATGAATCATAGGCCTTATATGGAATTTGTTTACTTCCCGAAGGCCTGGCCACTGCCGCTTCGAATTTTCCAGACTCAAATTTTCCAAAACCGAATGATATTGGTTTGGCGATAAGAAATATATTTTTATTTGCGACTATGACGTGGATTTTTTCAAGCTCCTGCTCGCTAAGGGTAATAAGGTGAATCCCCTGCATATTAATGCAATATTTTTCATTGGTTT
>Ga0302280_1003183_pt1 | contig 12041 bp, 12 predicted proteins | sample III_Fen_E1_1_FD_198771 | JGI IMG/M metagenome (GOLD analysis project Ga0302280, IMG submission 198771) | Peat permafrost microbial communities from Stordalen Mire near Abisko, Sweden - III_Fen_E1_1 | ecosystem: Environmental > Terrestrial > Soil > Wetlands > Permafrost | place: Sweden: Abisko...
CGCTTCCGACTCGCGATGTTCTCGCGATGTATGCGGGCCATTTCGTGGTTCTGTGTGCGATCAGTTTTCGCCTTTGATTTCATTTCCGCTCGCAATATTGACTTATTGGTCCTCCCGCTCAAGCGGTATTTTCGTCGGGTTGGCTTGATTCCGCTCGGCTTCATCTGGCCAAGCTTTGCAGTTCCTGTTGTTCACGTTCTTGTTTCTCGCGAAGTTTCCGCTTTTTCTCCTTTTCCTCCTCGTCGTCAATTTGCCTGGGCACAGGCATTGGATTCTGCGGTTGCGGGGTGTTTTTCTTCTGTTCGGCTTTGTCCTCCTCGCGCCGGTCATTTTTGCTCGAACCAGCGCCGGTGCCGGGTGTCAGCACCCTCACAGCTTCTATTGACTGGACACGTTCGAGGCTTGGTTCGGTTTTGTTCTCAGCTTTTGGACCGCCTCGGCGAAGGGGTTCACGATGCAATTTCGCTTCGAGCTTGGCGGTGATGGTGCCTGATGGCAAACCCCGTCGTTTTTCTGCGATTTCAGCAACTTTGGTCCACCAAGCGTGTTCCTCGGCCACCAGTTTCTGCCAAGCCTCGCCCAGCGCCTTCTGGGCGGCCTCGGAAACTCGCAAATGCGGAGGCCTCATAATCCTCGGAAAAACCCAGCCATTTTCACGCAGTCCCGGAACTTCCGGCATGAGAAAGCCGTCTGACCAGCTCTTGGCACCGAACTCCTTAACGAGGTCATTTCCGACCCGAGCCCGGGCATTGCGAGCCGCCCATCGTTGCTGGGGATCGTAATGCAGTTTTAGGATGGCTGAGTAGTAACCCGTCTCGGTGCGAAGCACCAACGCAGGGTCATACTGCTGCTTAAATTCATCAAGGCGGATCCCAGGAATTCCGTGAATAGCCAAGAGCATTTCACCATCCTTCATGCATGGACGGACAGTCATGGTGCAGGCTGGAACTTGGCCCGGTTTGGCTGAATCAGTGTTTTTGGCGACTGTGCCCTCGCAAGAGTTGTTCAGATATTCGTCAGCAATACCTTTCAGATTGTCGAGTGGCATTCGGCCCGGCCGCTGGGTTTGGCCATTGAGTTGCCGAATCTCCACGCTGTAATCTTTCCAAGGAAGGGTATACGGATCCAGCGACTTCTCGTACCATGCAGGATATTCTTGCCTGGCCAGCCACATGCGGTACGACATGAATTCGACGCTGCTCTTGTGACCTTGGGCAACGTCGTGTTGCTCGGCTGGCAAACCAATTTCCCAATTGCCCCTCAACCACGTGAATCCTTCGATGGCCTTTTTAGTCCAGCGGGGATCAAAACCCCGCGTCACTTCAAGCATGGGGGCATGTTCTCCATGAGCGCAAAGCACAAGTCCTGATTTTTTGCCAGTCCTGATGCTCATGTTGTTCTTGATCAGGAGGGCCTCGAAGTCTGTACGAGCTTTTTTAACACTGGCCGTACGCTCGTCGTCCAGTCGCAGATACGTGCGGTCGTCCATGCCCTCGGTCCTCTGGATCTTTGGCGGTGGTGCTGGTGGCCCGTCGGGATATGCCTCAGCCAACACCCTGCGAAATGCCTCCCCAGGATGGCGTCGGCCACGGTGGAACTGGGCGGGAGTTTCGGGAAGGGGATGTAGAGGTTCTTCCATATCAACCTCTAGCATTTCCAGCATCGTTTCTGCAGCTGTTTTATCAGCCTCCTGGTCCAAGTCCTTGTTCAACGCTTCCTGCGTATCCACTATGCGGTTTAAGTCACCGATTTTCTGCAAGACATACCTTCTTGGTTCGTTCAGTGGCAACATACCCAGATCAATCAGGGTTTCCTGACGCGCATATTCTGAGGCATATTTCCAGTAGCCGTTATTGAGAACGATGACCTGGCCCGTCAATTTGTCGACCATGCTCATATCGCCATGAACATGGACATTGTCGGTATTGTCGTGCGCAGTGAATTCGGCGATCTGATCGCGAAGATCCCGATGTTGTTGACGCTCCTTTTTATTCAGCTTCTTACCGGGTAAATTTGGCACTGTCACGTATGCTGTCGCTGAGAGGTGGTATAGGTACCGATCCATCGCGTAATCCAATTGGCGAGGGCTCAGAATGATTCCTGTATCATATGACTTCATTATTTTCAGGAAGGTATTTCTTCCCTCCTGAACGAGTTTGCTAGCAGAGTCAATTTCATGGGCCGCGTCTTGGTTTGGCTCCAAATTCAGCCTGAGCGATTCAGCCAAAACTTTGTCGCCAAGCATTTGGCCAAGCAAGCGGTTTTTGGCATCGTTTGCGTACCACCGTGATCTTTTGGCTGAGCCTTTTGCCGGGCGTAGTACCGTGACCAATTTGCCTTTGTCTTTCCTTTTGCTACTTCTCATTTTGCTCCTTTCGGCTTTGGAGTTTTCTGAGCTGCAATAGTTGCGGCCGTCCTGAGAAACTCCCGCCATTCATCGGTTGCGGAGGCGCAGAGGTTGGCTTTGTCCTGCAATTGTTTCAGCAGAGCATTGAGCCTGGTGATCGGCCCCTCGTCGTGGGCAACACCGCTTTCTTCGATCCGACTCCGCAGTTGTGCCAAGGTTTTCTCCAAACGATTCATGTCAGGGTGAAGCTCTGATAGCAGGTTGGTTTGGTGCCCCAGTTGGATAGCCCTGTGAACGGACTGCATGGCTTGCTGTTCCAGAACCGTAAACAATAAAGGCCCCGGTTGGGGAACCTCAACTCGGCCAAGCGTTGCCATGACGCAGTGCCGAACTGGATCAGGATTAACGGGATTGGCGGCGGCTGCATTCGCGCACAGTTGGCGCCACTGGTCGTCACAAATGTGAATGGAAAGCGTAGCTTTCCCCTTTGAGGATGAGGCTGCCGGTAGTTCCATACGATGCCACGGCAGGGACCACCAGCCCAGCCCAACGCCGAGCATCAATTTGGGCAATGCGATTGGCCAGCGATCCAACAAAGCTTTAAGCCACGTAGCATCACTTGCACGAACTCGGAAAAAGTATTCTTTGGTGAGGGATTCGCCGTCCGCGGTTTTACCCGGGCGAACTCGGACCACGGGTTGGATTAAAGGGATTATGTTTGAAGCAGTTGTTTCGGGCTGCGATGGTTGAACGAAGGATACCGCGTCTTCCAGCGTGGCTTCGGTGGGCGGCGGCATCGCCAAGGCCGTGGCCCTGCGTTTCTGTCCTTGGTGATCACGCCACGCCTCCATCATGGGGCTCTCTTCATCTGGGTGACTGGACCAGACCGCCGGGCCTTCCTGGAACAATATGGATTCCGCGTCATCACGAACGCCTTTGCGCTTTGTTAACGAACTCATGAGGCACGCTCGTTGTTTTTCTGTGTCCGGGCAAAGTCGATGAGCTTCGTCCGGGGTGGGGTATCGTTGAGTAAACCCACACCTCACACGCATCGCATAGATGCATTGATTGGCGTTGGCTACAACGCCTACCGCCGCATTGGCGGCGCACCCATAGCCCTTCTGGCAAGCGGAGCGTAAAAGAACAAGATCAGCACCGTCGGGACCGAGCCAATTTTGGCGAGGAACCGCGTCGTGCTGGCAGGCCGACACCCACCCGGACTCCGTCAGGGGGGTGTCAGACCTGCACCATCTTGCCAATTTACTAAAGCCGCATTTTCCATGGTGCGGTTTAGGGTTGTAGTGCTCTCCCCAGTGCGTGAAATCAGCAATTGTCGAAACGTGGCTTGGGAATATCGTCGGCTACATAGTAGACGGCATCGTTAAACGCGGACCGGTTTCCAGACCGGGCTTTTCTCCAATCCTGTTTCGGAATAGCACAATGGGGGAGTAGTTGAGCATTGCTCTGGAGGAGGCCCAAATCAGGGGCCGTGATGAGAACCAGTTGTTTGCTGGGACGAAGCAAATTTCGGGGATAGCGAACATGATGGGCATAGTGGAGCGGAATTGGCTGGGTGAGGTTTGATACAAATAAAAACCGAGCCCTGACCTGGATTTGGAATACGCCGCAAAATTGCGGCGTGGGAATCAAAAAAGGGGGTGGTGAAACTCAACCGAGCTCCACCACCCTTGCAATGAAAACTAACAAGACACCCGTCCCATTTACAACCACACACAGCACCGGGAAAGCCATGGAACAATGGCCGTGCGGGGTTTGGGAAACATGTCAATACGCCGCCAAACAATGCGGCGAAGTAGCACAAAAAAACGAGGCTGGCGTCCATTTGGTGCACCAAGTGGTATTACGCGAATCAGCCTCGCCGGCAGGGTCGAGGAGTCAGATCTGTTATGCTCTGTGCCTCTGCCAAATCTTTTTTGTGGATTAATTCGAAGCAAAAGTGGCGGCAGATCTTTAGACCTACCGCCACCAGTGTTTCATTCGACGAGCGAACTCAATTTGAGCACTCAGGTCAGCTTCATTTTTATGTTTATCATTGTCGTGGTTTTGGGCCACGACGTTGTTTTGGAGTTGGGCGACAGACCCGACGTATCGGAATTTGTGTAATACCCTCACTTCCAGAACGCTCCCAACCTTACCCATCAGACTTGGGAAAGCAAACGGAACGATTGCCAAGTGGTCCCTCCGAGTGTCATGCCAGGCATAGACGCAACCCATGCTGAGAATTCTCACCGGACGACATTTGATTTTTATTTCGGACGCTAACTCCAGCATATGCTGGAGGATGAAAGGCAAATTAAATTATGGCAAAATCTAAAACTGAAACGCAACCACTGACACCAGTTCAGGCAAAAATTGTTTTCGACGCGGAGTTAAATCCTGACGAATTTCTCAAAGCAGGAGCGAGTCAGCCCGTCAATTTAAACCCTGGTGACATCCTGCGAAACCCTCGAGAGTGGGCCAAACTTGCAAACCTTTTGGCCATGAAGGACAAGCCACCCGGCCTCCAATTGGATTTTGAAAAGCTTGCAGTATATTACAATAATGCTTTCAAGAAGGCATCCTCAGGAAATCCCCATCCTCCCAAACTACTCACTGCTGGTGAATGCAGGAAAATCATAATTGCCCTGACACGAGACCAATTCCGAGATGCCACTGTTAATTATAAGAAAAATGTGGCTGATGAGACGGCTAAACAGGCCAAAGCGGAGGCATTGGGAATCTTGCGAAAATACGGCTGGACGGAAAAAGCATCCAAGCGCAAGAAAAAGGCGAAGGGAGTTGTTGAGGCAAAAGAAGATGCTGCTCCCACAGCAATGCCCAGTGTTAAATTGAGCGAATCACAATCGACTGCGTTTCCTGCCCAATCGACCGTAGCGCCAGTACCAGTTTCTCCCACGAAGTCGGATTCAGCATTGCCATTGGTGACTGCGGAAACCAAACCGGTGTCGTCGGCGACTCAGACACCAATTGAGAGCGATCCGAAAACGCGGATTTACTCACCAGTCACTAGCATAGGCGACAGATTCCGCACAAAAAAAGGACCGGACCAAGGCGGGATTCTTCTGAATATTAAGCAAGTCTTCCTCGATCCTGTCCTTTAACGACTCGTTCTTCTTCAAAGGTTTCTTGGACACGCCGTTAGTTTTCATATGACTCCACACAAACTCATCGGGATTCAAATCCGGCGCGTACGGCGGCAATGGATGCAATTCCAACCGCCCGCCCAGCGACACGACAAAATCGGTCGCCAGATTAGATTTGTGGGCTGGATGCCCGTCCACCACCAGGAACACCGTGCCTGGACGGCCCTTCATGAAATTCTCTAAAAACGCCACAAACGATTCCGCGTTGAGCTTGCCGGTATAGGTGGCGGCCCAAAATTCCCCACGCGCGGTGACCGCGCTAATCACATTCAGGCTTTGGCGCTGGCCCGAAGTTGCGACTACCGGGGTGTGCCCTTTCAAACCATATGTCCGGCCCAGCGGCGGATCGGATTGAAAGCCCGCCTCATCCAGAAAAAAAATGCTGGCCCCCAGCCTTTTGGCCCGTTGCTTGAGTTTGGGATAGTCTTGCTGCCGCCAGCGTTCGACCATCAGAGGGTCACGCTCATAAGCCCGCCGCAACGGTTTCTGCGGCGTGATGTCCAAACTGGCCAGGAGTTTGCCCACCGAAGTCAGACACAACGCGACGCCCATTTTTTCCGCGATCAGCTTTTGCACAATGCGCCGAGTCCACAACCCAAAATCAAATCCGTGCTGGCGCGGGTCTTTGCCCAAAATCCAGCGCCGCACCTGCTGCCGTTGTTTTTCCGTCAGCTTGGGGGGCGGACCCGCGGCGATCTTTTCCGCCAGTGCCTCCCAGCCTCCAGCCCGGAACTTCTCCAGCCAGGGGTAAAGATAGTTGCGACAAAAACCATACTCGGCCGCGATGACACTGGGCTTGGCCCCCTCCTCCACCACCCGTTGAATGGCGATCCGGCGTAGTTCTGCAAGGGTGTTATGCTCTAATGTTCGGCCATCGCGCTTCATCGCGAAGCCGATCATACGGCATTCTTGTTTGTCGTCAATCTAAATGACCCGGCAGTATGTGAGTGGTTATGGAAAGCCTCACGAACAAGCACTGCTTAAAATCGGTGGAACTTACGACCGACCCCAGAGGAAATGGCATTTTCCCGATCAGGCATCTGCAGATGAAGCAGCCCGGATAATGGGTGGAAAATGAGGACAATTTCAGGACAAAGCCGGGCGGAAAATTCCGCCCGGCTTTTTTGATTTCTGGGCCCAAGCGCAATGCCAAACAGTTGCCGGGCAGACTCTCCAACTCGCACCATGGATTCAGCCCGGTGCATCCTCCGGCTTCTTTTGGCCAAGTGCCGCCTTGATGCTCTCCACCTCGGCAGGGGTTGGCGGTTGGCCCTGTTGCTGTGCCTCGCAGGATTGGTTTCTCATGGCGAGCGGCAACCACGGCATGATGTAATGGATGTTTGACCACGCCGCCCAGCATTTCAGCGACAGGGTGTCACAGTGGATGATCCGTGCTGGAATGCCCCAGAGCGTCGTATTTATGAACGCCATGTCACAGGCGGTGCGATTGATGTCCATAGCCGTCACCCGCAACCGATGCCGAACCTCCGGAGGACATGCTTCGGCGAATGCCAGAATCATGGCTCCCGCACCGCAGGCCGGCTCACAGACTGTGATCGGTCCTTCGGCGGGAATCGATGCCATGTCACCCAGAGTCAGTTTGGCGACAAGATCGCAAATGCTTTTGGGAGTGTGGAATTCCCCACCCCATTGCTTGCCTTTGTTGGAAATGGCGCATTCCATATAGTATCCGCCGATCACATCTTCGAACGGCTTCATCTCCATTTCGTTGACCAAGGCCGCAATCGCCTCAGCAAATGTTTCCAATTCCTTCCGTTCCCATCGTTTAGCCTCGTCAAAATATTCTACCTCGCGAGTTTGGGCGGCAACTGCACAGGCGGTGAAGCGTATGAATGCGTCGAACACAAGGCGGGTGTCACAGCGCCCGGAAAGCGTTTCAAGGATTTTGCGAAAGTCGGTCTGTTTTGGGCGTTTGCTACTCATATTTATCGTCTGCTCTGCATCTTGAAGGGAATTGGTTTTGGGTTTTATTGCGGGCTACGCGGCCCTTGGGACATCAAAAGAAGAAAAGCCGGGGTGGTTTTGAACACACCCCGGCCTCTTATTATCATGAACGACGGCCGGATTTGAACGTTGGGGCGCTCAAACCAAGCGAACTTCCTTGTCGTCGGTGGCTTGCGTATTGTTATCCACTATACTTGTAAAGGAATTCCCATTCGGCCGTGAATTTGGGGTTTGCGAGAATAGGACCTAGTTGCCGAACCGTTGTTTCCACATCCACCCAATATCCGTCGCGCCAGTAAGCGGTTTCTTTTGCTTTGTTTTCGAACAGACCTCCGGGCAAAGGGAGCATTGCCTCTGCCTCCTTGCGGTTGCGGCGGATCAGTAATCTGTTGCAGACGTTGTGCAATTCTTGCAGCGTTCCTCGATCAACCGGAACTTCCTCGTAGCTAGCTTCTCCATCCTGCAAGTGATCAGTAAACCACCGCCAGATTTGATAGGCGTGGTTCCAGTCCGCCACATGGAGCTTTACCGCGACATACGGGACGCTGTCAACTGGCGTGAATGGAATGAGGCCTACTAGGTCCAGGATTTTTGTGAATGTTTCCCGATGCTCAGGTGATGCGACTTTGAAACCATCCCTGTAAGTCACAGCGTATAGGTCAATATCAAGGCTCATATTATATACTTTCTTTGATGTTTATGTTGCTTGTGAATTCGCGGGATGTTCGGCCGATACCGAACGGGGATCCTCCGCTGCGACGCCACATTTTTAATTTGTTGTCGGGAGCTTGTTAGGCAAGGGGTACGCCGGGTTGTTTATTCGAAAAAATGGTTCGAATGTTCCAGGCATCCCATTGGAAGGTATCTGCGATGACGATTTCCTCGGCCGCTTGCTCACATGTGAGCAAATGAAACCCCTTGGCTGCCACCAGATAGTGGACGCCGTCGACGACAAGGAGGTCGCCGCTAGTGGTCGAACAAACGCGGCTCATAGGCCGACCGTCCACGTTTGTCCGCTCGTACGCTTCACGGAGCATCTCCCCAATCGCTTGCTCCGAAACAGAGATGTCATATCGATGAAGTGCGTCTGGACCGTCCGTCCGTCGCGTCCACAACGATATGATGGTGACGGTTTTGGTTCTGTGGGTAACGGCGTTCATTGCTTTTTTTGTTGTTTTCATATATTTGCTTTTGTTCTCGTGGGCGCCCTTCAGCCTTTGGCCTTGAGGTTTGTTGAAGCTCACAACTGACTCCTCGTTGGAATGATCTGGTAGTTAACTAAATATCTACAAGGCCTTGGAATTCGGTAAAAAGCCGGGACGGTGTTGAATACGTCCCGGCCGGCTTTTGAGATTATTCGTTCGTATTTTTGACTTTGCTGGTCCTACTCCGAACTTTTAGTCGCGCTGGGGAATGCAGTGTTCAAGCAGTCACAGCAAAACGGTAACTTGGCTTGTCGTCAACTTGCATCCCCGAACCGACGTCGAGCGCAGGAATTTACGATACCGTACCATGTCCGACTTGGCTAAGTTCTCCCAGGGCTCCGTAGCAATCAGGTCAACTAGGTTCTGAAGATTTTGGCAGCTTATGCTATCGTTGTGTGCAACGACATCAAACGCGCGGTCTAGTATCCGCTGTTCACACAGGATTTTGCACATATGGGAAGTTATCCGCCCTAACTCAGCCTGCGTAAACTTGTTCAAATCCTTCGACATCAACTGGTCAAAAAGAGGAGATCCTCTGTCTGCGAATCGTGCATTGGCTTGCGGCGCCCTCGTATCGGGATGTCTCCACCAAAAACCCGGATTTTTATAACCGACGTAACAAGGGTGGGTACGAGGGTAGACTAAAATTGGCAGAGAAACGATAACCTGAACTTCGTCCTGGACGAGCCTCCGATGTTCCAGTTTCCCAATGTCCTGGCAAGAGTGCAATATCCAGAGGCAAAGCTCCCTTTTTTTACGTTGTTTGTCCTTCATTATCATAAATTAGTTTTATTGCGTTGTTTATATTTTTGCGTTTTGAATGATTCCTTCTACGGTGGATGAAGTATCGCCCAAGTTCTGGCAACCGGGATTCCGCCCTGTCACTGCATCGAATCCGGAGATATATTGGTTGCACGGGAGAGGCGTACGAGAGATCGGTAAGGCAACCACAAGCAGTTCGAAGTGGAGGTTATCTATTGCTACGACATCAATTTTGCTTCAACGTCCTGCCACCACTCGTGGGCAGTGGCAGGACGTTCGGCCACCCAAGGCATTTCGTTACAACATGGCCGCAGTAAGGGCTGGGCTTTGTTTGGCCAACCCTGCTAATTTGCTTCGCAGTTTTGTTCCAAACATTTGGCCGGGCCTGGCTTGTAACAAAGCGATAACCACTGTCACGTTTCGCTTTCTGGCGGCTAGGTCGAGGTTGTCTTCGTGAGCCCACTGCCATCTCTTGTTTGCCGGGCTCTTAAGGACGCGTCTTACCAGATCAACATAGGCTTCATTTTCAGCAATTGCCTTGTAAACCTGAGCAACAGCCTCGTTTGCCTCCGGCGAAATCATCTGGCGGCTCTTATATTTCCAAGTCAGGCCATAGACCCGGTCACTATTGCCGATGATCGCTTTATGGTTTGCGGGGATAGTGTTCCACAGGATCTCGCTCCGTGAGGCGGGCAGATCGACCCGTGCATGGCCACGGCATTTGACGGGACATTGGGGCGGATTGGCCCGCAGTCTTTTGGCAATTTTCTTGCACCGTCTCGTGAGTTTCTGTTCCGTCCTCAGGGACGCACTCTTGACTGAGGCCAGCATTTTTTCAACCGCTTGTTTTTTGGTTGGTTTTTTTAGTTTCATAGGTTTTTTTTAGTTTTTGTGAGGCTGCGCCCGTCGGCCTTGGCCTTGGGGTTTGTTTTGCCGCTCACAACTGACACCTCGTTGGGATGATGTTGTAGTTAACAAATTATTTTTGTGGAGCTGGATATGCTCAAAACCCCGCCAAAATGACGGGTTTGAAAAAGCCAGGGTGGCATGCACTCCACCCCGGCTTTGTTGGTGACGGTTTACTTTTTGCCCCGTTTCCAGCGTTTCTTATGAATACCCAGCCGGCTTTCATTGAATCGGCGCCACTTTCGCTTGTGCGCCTCAGTTTTTTCGGGGACTCGCTGCAGGATGTCGTAGAGCCGTCCTTTGCCGGATTGGATCGCCGCGTCATTAATTGCCACGACAAATTCTTCCAGCTCCTTAAAAGTGGGCATAATTTCCACGTAATCTTCCTCGATTTTCCTGACCCGGGTGTGGGGACGTGGCTGGCATCGCAGAACCACGCAGGGATAATTGCTTGGCGGGAATTTTGCCGTTGTTCTCACCAACTGGTGAACGACGAACTGCTTGTCCTCACTTTCATAGCAAACTTTGTCGGCCGGAGGGACCGAATCAGCCGAGTTGTGTGTATATGGCACGGCCTCTGTTGGTGGCTTTCCCGGTGTGACCGGGGCCACACCGTCCATCTTCTCAGGAGGTGGTACTACAGTTGGCACCGGTTTTTCTGGACCTGACGGGTCTGGCGGTGTTGCTGGCTCGTGGTTTTGTTGTGGTTGTGGGTTTGTGTTTGGTTTTTGTTCCATGCTTTTATGTTTTGTTGTTGGAGCTTTACGGGCCTTGTCGGATTGCTCAGTGCCGGTTGGTTTTGCAGCAGGTAATTCCGGTTCCTACCGGGTTCCTGCTACGAAAATGATTGTTGTGAAGCGGCGGCTGTGGATCGAATGCCGCCGATTTGAGGTTGGCCAAAGGTTGGCCACGCTGGCACCGGATCAGTCGGCTGCGACGTCGGTTTTCAGCGCTTTTACCTGTCCATTGCGGAGTCGCAGGTGAATTTCACCTGGAGGGAGCATGGCGAGTTCCTCGGCTGCCAGAACCGGCTCAAATGCTGGCACTAGGACATGGCTATCGTTTCGTCCTGGAACTACATCTTCCCGGGGAAAGATCAAGGGTGCCGGGATTGGTTGGTTGATGTTGTGATGCTGGCGATGAACGAGTTTGCGACCCAAGGATCGGGCGGCGTATGTTGCTGAGGCTGGGTCAGTTGAGCCGAGCCACATTTGTGTAGCACATAACGAGGCGATTTTGTCCACGAGCGGCTGTGACGCTGTTGCCAACAGGGACGAAATCCCCTGAGTGCATAGGATAACCCCACAGCCACACCAGCGGCAGGTATCCATCCAGTTTGCCTCACAGGCCGGGCTTTCCGCCTGTGGGGTCATCATTTTCTGAAATTCCTCCATCACCACAAACACCGGACGGACCTGGTTGATCGGCAGTTTTCGTCGCGATAAAATGAATCGGGCAAAACTGGACTTCAATAGCACGGCTGCCGGAAGCAATTCAACGGCACTTTCCGCATCGGCCAAATCCAGTAAAACCACCTTCCCTTCGTTAATAATACTAGCCAATGCCAGTTCTGGGCGGCCGGCTTGTGGTATCAGCACGTCTTTGAGCGGCGGTCGGCCAAAGGGGGCCAACAATGCCCCGACGCTCGTGGCAACACATTGTCTGGTGCTATCGGGCAGGGCGGCAAATTCC
>Ga0302280_1003186_pt1 | contig 12031 bp, 10 predicted proteins | sample III_Fen_E1_1_FD_198771 | JGI IMG/M metagenome (GOLD analysis project Ga0302280, IMG submission 198771) | Peat permafrost microbial communities from Stordalen Mire near Abisko, Sweden - III_Fen_E1_1 | ecosystem: Environmental > Terrestrial > Soil > Wetlands > Permafrost | place: Sweden: Abisko...
AGACAACTAAAAATCTAAAAAAACAAAAAATTAAAAAATAAACGTTTTTGTTAGAGTAAGGATTAGATTAAATGTCGCATTTAAAATAAGCCGACGACTTTTCGAAATTTTTTGAGATATAATAAAGGAAATTCATAATTTTTATCAAACTGCGTTAGCAGTGAATTATATCTATCTATATTTGATGGGGCTTCTATCTGACTTAGGACCAATTTAAGATTTTCCAGAAACTTAAAAAGTGCAGAGACAGTTGAAAGTCATTGGAGTGAGGCAATTTATCAATATTTTCAAGATGTATACATCTTGGAGTAAGCCAACTGGCATTGATCATATGAAATGGGGATAGGAAATTTAGGGACACTTCCTTAAAGTAAACTAACACCAGCAGCTCTAATTGTGCAAAGAAGGGATTTCTGAAGAGTATAAAGGTCTCAGTTTCCCTCTGATGCTTTAACATGGCGCTTGGATGTTTTAAATGATTCCAAACGAGCCTTATAACACAATTTGCAATTTTTATGAAACTATTTCTTCCATCAGGAGTAGATATGATGTCCTTTATGGCAAATCTAGACTTGCTTTGACTATACCTATAATTCCTTTTTTTGGAGTACGTCACCCTTAGACAGAATAGAAATTTGACAATTAGATTACACAAAGCTTATACATTGATGATAGTCATATTGCCAACCACCCCAGATTTAGAACCTTAGCGAGGCATTCACGCATGAGGAGAGAAAAAATTGTTGAGATATATGTGCCATTGTTCATGGATGAAAATACTGACTTAGCCGAAATCAATAAAACAGAACCAAAGGAAGGATTCATTCATATGGATGCTATGACTTTTGGGAATGGAGCATGCTGCTTGCAATGCACATTTTCTACTAAAAACTTTGATCATGCGAGATACGTCTACGATCAACTGAATGTTATCAGTCCTATTTTCCTTGCTCTAACAGCAGGCAGTCCTTTTTTCAAAGGAAAAGTGTCTGATGTGGATGTGAGATGGAGTGTTATCAGTTAAAGCTCGGATGATAGAACTCCAGATGAACGGAATCCTTAGCATTATGACTTTATTCCGACCTCTCGTTATGGCTCAGCAAACTATTACATATGGGATAACGAGGCTAATCGTCCTGAATACAATGATTTTCATACTGGAGTCAGACAGTAAGACATAGACTTCATAAAATAAATAGCTGAAAAAGATAAAATCGAAATGGACGAAAAGATGGTCTTTCATTTGGCCAACATTTTCAGACGAGACTTCTTGATTGTCCACCACAACTTCAAGGATATGAGTGAGAAGGAGATTATCCTTTTTGAAATGCTCAATGGGACCAACTGGAACTCAGTGCGCTTCAAAATACCAATTGACGACCATATCGGATGGAGGGTTTAATTCAGGACTATGGAAGTGCAGCTCACTGCTGACTAAAACTCAGCCTTTAGCCTCCTCATCCACCTCATCACCCGAGTCTTACACTAAAATACTGATCTCAATCTATACATTCCCATTACAAAGCTGAGAGAAAACTTCGATCGGGCACTCAAAAAAGATGCGCTCAGGAAAGAGAAATTTTACTTTAGGACCAATATTTACAGCCCTGGATAGCCGATCATTGATGAATTGACTGTTTTTGAAATACTATTTGGAAAAAATGATTGCAGGGGGTTATTCTATGCCATAGAGTGTTGCTTCGAAGGATGTATGAAGGTATGCAATCAAGTGAAAGAGTTAATAAGCAAAATAAAAGACTTTGTGCAGGAAAGAGCATCGGGAGAGCGACCAACTTTGGCTCGTTGGATGAGGACTTACGTGGACAACCACCCCGACTATAAACATAACTCAATTCTCCCCAAAAACGTAATGGATGATCTTTTACTGACATTGCACAAGATCTCAACGGGGGAGAGACAAGAGAAGACTTTCCAGAAGATATTCCCTGACTGGAATCAGAATGAGTTGTAGGAGTTGGCCAAATGTCCATTGCAGAAATTTTGATTGAGTATGAACTTATCTTTGATATACTTCTAACTTTGATATTTTTGGATAAACTCAAATTGCCTTTTTTATTTAAGACAATACATATGAACTTTAGAGGATTTGGCTTTGCTTTATCTCTATAAATTAAATATTAAATCATTTAAAAATCAAGATCAATATTATAATGGTTAATGACGATAAGATCATTGAATTAAAGTGGATTTAACACTGAAAAAATTCGTAAAATAATAATAATATATATATTAGAATAAATTGAATTTTACGATCATTTCAACTCTATTTTTATGGAATTAAATTTAAATTTAATCATATATCAATAAATCTGTACAATTCATTAAATATTATAGTAATCGAAAACAGGGTGATTGATACTCATCCAATATTTGATCTATATATACAACTACAAGCTTTAATCCTTACTAAACTTTATCTCGATACTAATTTTGTATGACTTGTATGTTAATTTTCTTATGAGTGTTTCTTGGAGTACGGTTAAGTGGCATCAATTAATATATGATAAAAAATATTAGAAATAGAAGACCTATATTTAGTATGATTTCTGAATAAGCCTGATTATATCCAATCACCATCAAAAATTATACAAGACATGATAGCAAGCTCTATCTGATATTTTAAATTTTGTTGAGATTTGGCATCATTCATTTTTGAATATTTTTTCCATCACTTTTTCCATGAATGATAGCAATAAAAAATGTATAAGTTGATTAGGTAATTTTGATTGGTTTTAAAAATATTAATTTTATTGCTTCTATTGGGATTATAAAGAGTATGATAAAATATATACTCTCGCCTGTTATCCTTATTTCCATAATATTAAATAATTCGATTTCAGCATGTCCAAATCCAGAAAGAAAGTTTAACTGACTTCAGATCATAAAACTAAACATATTATTGTTAAATAAGACTCTTATTTACCTGAGGAATGCAAAATTGGTTCAAAGAGAGTTAAAACCACTGATTTTTAAGTTGTTCATTAAAAAAGAAATTCTTATGAAAAAATTAAAGAAATACCTGAGGTAAGACTGACAAAGACTGAAATGATGGGCGATGCCATCGAATTAATCAAGAAACTTCAGCTCAAATACAAAGAATATGGCGCGGTCAAGATTATTGCCTGTCCTTAGTGGCATCCTCCTTTTAGTTTTAAATATACTGAAAAGTTACTGACAACTCGAATACAAAAAATTCATAAACTTGTGCAAGGCAAGGTAATTATTTTTAAAAAATGATAGCTTTCCTTTGGAAAAGTTATCATGATTATCATTATTGTATTATAATATAGGCATTCGATTAAAAAATAGAGGAGTACAACATCAAAAGCTTTACCAACATGGCTCAAGATTTTGAAAAGCAATATCGATTTAAGTTTCCCAAAGATGGGAAAACTATTGAGGGACAGCTTGAAAATTAATACTGGCACATTGTAAAAAATGGAGAGAATGAGGATCGTAAAAATACTGAAAAAGTGAAGATTACAGTTTAATATGCTGCTGATTTACCAGTTCATAAGTTCAGTTCGGGTTTTCCACTTACATCAGGTTCTAAATCCAAAGATGATAACTTTGACTATTACTCTTCCTCTTTTAATTTGAACAATACCTATAAATGCCCAAGTTCTATGCTGCAAATGTCTGACCTCCGCAACGAAAGAATTAGCGGTGTGACTACTCCGTGGGTGTATATGGGCATGATGTTTTCTAGCTTCTGTTGGCATGTCGAGGATCTAGGAGTGAATTCTATCAATTACAATCATATTGGTAATATTAAAACATGGTATATTATTCCTGAAGCTGACAAGGATAAATTTGATGAGTATGTCATTAAAAAAACTGGAAAAATTCAACTTCTGCAAAGCATTACTTATATGATTGATCCTATTGAACTCATAGAAAATGGCATCAGGGTATATAAAGCTTATCAGAGACCTAGAGAGTATATCTTAACTCTTTTTAATGCATATCATGCTGGCTTTTCTCAAGGTTTTAATGTCGGAGAAGCAGTCAATATTATCACTGCTGACAGTCTTGGCATTATTAAAAAGTTTATTAATGCTAACTCTGTCATCAAGGGACATAAGGCACCTGTCATTTGCTATTAATGGCTTATTTCTAACAACTTAAACAATAAATTTATTCCCCATGAGATGGTATGAATTTCATTATCGTAGATATAGGCTTAGTACTCCAAAATAGTGAATGCAGAGTATCAAAAACTGAAGAGACTAGTTGACAAATTTGTCATTAAAAGCATACGTATTCTTGACAATGGAACTAAATACGATCGAATGACTTGTTATACATGTAAATTTTATCTGTATCTTTCCGCCTTAGAGTGTGTGCTCTGTTCCAAAAGATACTGTCTTCAGCACGTAGATAAGTGTTGCGGGAAAGGATTTGTGTTTGTGACTAGAAATGATGACAGTAGGCGTAAGAAATGCTTAGAGTTGATTGAAGAATACTTGAAATGATGTTTGACAATCCTCATTCTTTTTGATTTTTTTAAATTAGTGATAAACAATAAGTGAGATAATTTACCATCTTTAGGGTATCTAAAAAATAAAGAATTATCTTATTATGAATAATTTTTCAAGATCATTATTAAAGGGTTTCGCAATTAATATTTATTTTCGACTGTTACAGTTACCCCAGCTATCATTATAAGACTGTAATATATTCTTACAAAGAATGACAAATTCAGATTCCTTCTTCGATAGGATGGTCTAGGATTTTATCAAAGCTAAGCATATAAACTACTCGGAAGAATGTATCGGTAGCGATATTTCTATTCAGCCTATTATATCGATGAAAATATTTTCAGCATCGAAGATATTAACGATTTGCGGAACTAGAGAGGTTAAAAAATTAAGTGCACTATCATCAAGCATCGTATCAGTAACAAAATCAAACAGAGTTAATCACACTTTAACAGGAAATGTATCATTTATCTGCATGGACTTGGCAGCAGCAGACTAGAAGCACTTTCTTTGGTTTCACATCTGCCTAAAAATTATTGTATTTGTATGTTTGACATGTCTGGTAGCGGAAAAAGTCAAGGGGATCATATCACATATGGATTGAAGGAAAGTGAAGATATAGGTAGTCATCTAATAATGCAGAACCTGTCATTTCCCATCTTTATATCAAGAAACATATGAAAGAATTCATTATTTGGGGGAGGAGTATGGGAGCTGTCGCTACGCTGCTTTATACAATGAGGAAGTATTCAATGGCAAATCATCAGCAGTCATCAGGAGTATTATCAGTCAGTTAATCGTTAAAACATTCAATAATACGGTCAAAATCTATATGTCAACATGGACAGGAAGAATTAGTAACAGCAATTGTTCTTGATTCTCCCTTCCATAACTTTCGCTCGATTGCCAAGGAAATAGCAACAAAAAGATTATCAATTCCAAATTTTGTGGTCGATGTAGCTATGAACTATGTGAATGACTCCTTTTCACGCATCCTTTCCTCCTCAATAGGATTGTAATATAATCCTTTCTTAATAAATTTAGATACTGAGATTAAGCTTAGTATTCCAATCATCTTTCTCTACAGTTAAAAAGATGAAATAGTGCCTGCTTCCCATTGCGAGATAATTTTAAAAAATATTCACTCAAAGTATGAGAAGATATTGATCAATTAGTGTACTCATAATCAGACTAGACCTGCTGGTATCATATAGACTATATTTTAAAAATTAGAGAGATACAGTAGGCAAAGACTCTATGAAAACAAGAAGCTGAACGATTCTTTTTCAAGGGAATCTATAATGAATACTTCAATGTAAAGGAAAAGGGGAATTTTCGTGTATACTCCTTCAAAATAATTAAAGAAATCTATTTAAATTGAAGATTACTCCATGATGAGACCAGCCCCAAGTATTTAAATTTAACATGAACGCGGATAAAATATTAAAAAATCTCCTAGTCGTTTGAGAAACTCTCTTCAGCGCCGCAATATGGTTAGTTTATAATGTTCTCGAAGAAAACCCTCGAAGTAAAGTCAAAAAATATTAAAAAAGGAAGAGGAGACGATATGTTCTGAAAATTTCTTTTGTTTAAATACAATTGATTCATAAACACATAATCTAATCACTAAAAAATTGGCAAATGCAAAGTAAAAGGATAATGGTCATTCATTGACGCGAGTGTTAAGAGGAAAAATGATTAATATCGATAGAAGAAGAGAGATAAAGCTCACCCATCAAAGGTATTTATAATGAAAAGAAGAAATAAATTTTTTTGATTTTATGCAATCAGCATTAAATATATCTTCCATTACAATATAAAAAAATATTTTTATATGAATACAGTTTTTCCATTAATTTTATAGAACAATAATTGTTATATTTAGGAATGATGGAAAAAATAATTTATTTTCTTAGAAATAAAGTAATGACAGCAGCATAGACCTCAGCGAGGCTAAGGAAAAGTGGCATTCTTATTCCGGCAGGAACATCCGCATATCATATTTTTATAACAATGGCATCCTCCATAAACAAAATCTATCAAATAGATGAACAAAATGCCTCTTTGGAAGAATTAAAACAAAGCTGATTTATCTTTATTTTATTATTAACTAAAATATTACCTTTATGTAATTAAAGATTAGGATATTTTTGTATATATTTATGTTTATCATTGAGCATTACAAATAATCAAGAATTTAATTTACAAGCAGCTCTATACCAGATTGAACAAAGGCAACATAATTAATCATTTCTGAATCCGCTAAAGACAGATATCAGTACTACTGATATCCTCCAAAAGATTATTCGGTTATTCTGAAGGCTTTTCGGAATTCCTATTTCTTTTTATTTGAGCAAGTTTGTTTTATTTCTTTTCATTAAACTCATTCTCTATAGCAAACATAGTTTTTCGAGCCTGAAACTCTGTTTTTAATCTTTATAACTTACTTGTTTATTTTTAAGAAATGGGTGGAAGATCTTTTTTTTCAAAACGGTAACAATATTTCTTTTTTTTACCATTTTTTAGTTAAAAACTCAAATTTAGACATAGTTCAGACATTTTCAAGCAATGACTGGAAATATGTGCATAATCGTAATCAAAATCTGTCAGCATAGATGTCCCTTCTTTTTCTCCTAATTTTAAAGAATATCTAATTTTGGACGTTGGGTATGAAATTAATTCTATTTGATAATGATTTTTAAGTCGTATATATCGAATAGTGTACCAGCATTTGCCAAGTTGAATCACTTTGGTCCACAGAATTATCATATGCTATTTCTTCGACTCTTCCTTTAAAATTTAGATCAAATTATCATGGTGAGCTTCTTCCGAAGAAATATTGCTAAATACAACGTTTATTTGTGAATTACTGTCTTCTTAATTTATATCACCAAGTGTATGTCTCCTATTAATTCCTAATTAACATTTGTTTTCTTGTAATTGAACTCCTTCCGTATTTTTATAGGGATATCTGCCAATTCGCTTCAGAAATTAAATGTTACGGTACCTTTATTAGGCAAATATTTTGTTAGACAGGGTTGATCTTTGTTTGACGAGACGATTGAGCATCATTTTATTTTATGAACGGATCTGTTAGTCTTTGAGAACACTCCTTACTCGCCGTGGTTAAAGAGAGTTTAACCTGATTATATCCATCTTAATTGGTCTTTTTCGATTTTGATATTCACTTTATCCCTATAAGGCGCTAAAATTAGCAAACTGCTTTAAAAAAAACCTACTTTCATTCGCATAATCTTATCGGTCAAAATACAATTATTTCTGTGAGTATCTCTTTGATGAACCACTCTGCTGGCCACAGGAATCTCTCTATTCATTGTTATTATAATATGAAAATTATATACATGTAGGTTTATTATTTTTATTTCCAAATCAATAAAGATATCATCCAGCGCACGATGATCTAAAGTGAATAGCCAAATAATTTTATATTTGTGACTTCAAATTATTAATATAACAAAATGAGTATTTCACGAGCCAACGATAAAGCTGCAAATGTGACTGCTGAATTGATGCGAACCTATATTCGACAAAAAGATGATTTCCAGAAGAGTTTGATATTGCTACCAAATTGTGTGGAAATGTCTTATTCGGATGGAATTTACTTTGGTCAAGTGAGTAATCATAAAACTCGCAACGGTAAGGGAGTGTTTACGTACTAAAATGGAGATGCCTACTTTGGTGGATGGAAGGGAGATCTTTTTCATGGAGAAGGAATCTATATTTTCATTTGTGGTTAAATATATGATGGGGACCTCATCAATGGAAATAAAGATGGAAGAGGTATATATTATTATGATCACGGTTAAACTTCTTACAATGGTAACTGGAAAAACGATCAAAAGCATGGGTTCGGTACTTTTTCCAGTTGGTAATAGCTTTATGAAGGCAAATGGTCATACAATAATCGATCTGGTAACGGTTACCTTCTGAACAAACAAACTAAAGATTTATATGATGGACAATTTTAAAATAATTTCAAGCATGGCAGAGGCAGAGCAGTTTACGGAGATGGCAGTGTTTACACAGGCGGCTTTGTAAATGGTTTACAAAATGGTTCTGGTACTTTTGAGTATGAAAACAAGGATAGATATGTGGGTGAATTTAAAGATGGCCGCAAGGAAGGAAAAGGAGTTTATTATTTTAGTGAAGGTACAGTATTTGAGGGAACTTGGCATAATGATTTTAAAGTAGAGGGCGAATTAACTTTGTTTAATGGAGACTCTTTTTTGGGCATTTTTCGTAACAATGAGCGGTTCGAGGGTATGACTGTTAAAATGCAGGTATATACAAGTACAGAAATGGTAATGTTTATCAGGGTGAATGGAAAGAAGACGTTAAAAATGGCTGGGGGAAGCTGATTTTGTAGAATGGAGAATATTATTAAGGAGAATTTTATGATGGCCATAAGCATGGTGAAGGAAAATACAAATGGGCCACAGGGGATTTTTACACTGGTCATTTCGAATACGACAAGCGCGAGGGGCTTGGAACATATGAATGGAGCGAAGGAGGTTACTATAGAGGGGAGTGGAAGTCTGATCGCATGAACGGTATTGGAAAACTAATAAAAGATGAAAAATAGATTGTTGGTCAGTTCTTCATGGATCACTTTAATGAGTAGCTCACTTCCAATTTTATTCAAAGTAACAAATAGATATATAATTATATCTTTTCTATTTCTTGATTGTATTTTATTTCTTATTGGTTTTAATGGATCAGTACACAACTCTTTAATGGCTTTGCCAAATACTTACATGAGTAATCTTCATTATATAGAGTCTTTAGTAAGGCGATTTTATAATTGACTAGCGTGACCATAGTTAGTATTTAATATTTGGCGTATATTTATTTGAATTGACGCATGAACTTATCCCCATCAGTTGATGAACCCACGTGCCTCGCACATCTTGAACAACTTCTCTCGAAGGTAAAACAAACAGTCCAGAGCCGCATTCAGAGCAATCAGCTCAGTCAATATCGCTTGGATTTTGAGATTTCTCAGCCAAAGTATTTGGTTAATGGTGTGCTTCAACAACATCAGATAGAAGCTCTTGAATGGATGGTAGATCTGGCTTCACAGGAATCAAACGGCATCTTGGCTGATGACATGGGCTTAGGCAAAACCATTCAAGCTATTTCATACCTAGCTTATCTGAAAGAAGAACATGGCATCATCGGTAAGCACCTGGTGCTTTGCCCGAAATCTGTTTGCAATAATTGGATTAGATAAATTAAGAAATGGTTTCCTTCAGCAAATGTTCAACTCCTCCTCAATACACAAAAAGAACGTGAAGAAATTCTGGCAAAAATTGTAAAACCGCGCAATTTTGACATACTCGTCACGACCTATGAAGGGGCTAAAACATGTTACTCCAAGTTGTCCCGCATCAAGTGGGAAGTTATGGTTATAGATGAAGCGCACAAAATCAAAAACAGCAACAGTCAAAATTTTCAAATACTCAGCTGTTATAGAGCCACCTTTAAATTATTAATGACTGGAACTCCCCTGAGCAACAATTTGAGATAATTGTGGAGTCTACTTAACTTTATTATGCCTGATATATTTGATGACTGTTATCTCTTTGATGACATTGAGGAAAGTGTTGATCTGTATAATGGAAGTGAAGAGCAGAAATTGACATATCAGTGCAAAATTGCAAGTTTCTTCCATCAAATTATTGGACCTTTTTTCAAGCGCCGCACTAAAAAGGACTTGGAGCTAGGCCTACCACCTAAAATATAAAAAACTATCTTTGTGCCTCTCACGAAACTTCAGTTGACTCTTTACCGAAATTTCTTAAAATTTGGTAATGTATTGGGACCAAGTGAACACCCCAATTTCCACATTATGAATCCTCGTAAAATATGCCTCCATCCCTATTTATTTGAGGGAGTTGAAGATGATGATTTGCCTACATTTGGCGAACATCTTGTTTAATCATGTGGTAAACTAAAAATATTGGATAAACTTTTGCATAAGTTGATTGGTGAGGGTCACAAAGTACTAATTTTTTCACAATTTACAATGTTGCTTGATCTTCTGGAGGACTATTGTAGGATGCGCGGATATAAATTTTGCAGAATTGATGGAAATACTGATATTGATGAACGCTAAAAGCAAATGGATTAGTTCAATAACACAAACATTTACTCAATCTTTTTACTCTCAACAAAGGCAGGAGGATTAGGTGTTAACCTTGTTTCAGCAGATCGTGTGATCATTTATGATATTGACTGGAACCCACAAAACGATTTGCAGGCGATGGATCGTGCCTACCGCATAGGGCAAACTAAGGCGGTTCATGTTTACAAATTAGTCACTGAACATAGCATAGAGGAGCGCATTCTTGAGTTACAGAAATATAAACTCATCTGGGATGAGCTTGTTATTCAAAAGGGAGCCTTTGTGGGAAGAAACAGATCAAATGAAAATCCCTTTACCAATATGAGCTCTAATTAACTAGCCTTGCTTGGAAAGGGCGACATCTTCAGACTCTAAGCTAATGAAGAAGAGAAAACAATAGAGGAAATACTAGCCATTGGTGAATTGAAGGACCAAAAGCAGAGCGCCTAAATCAGAAAAAAACTTGTATAAAATTTAGAAAATAGAGGAGTTGTTGTTAATCCCTTTTAGCATATGAAAGAGGAGTAGATTTGTAAGGAGTATTAATAATTTAATGCTGATTTAGTGCTTCGGCGAAACTACGACAACTAAAAAAGAGAAAAAGCCAAATTTGATAGGAATCACAACTTGCCTGCTTTCAAGTTTTATATTCAAAGCCAAAGAATCAGGGAGTTATAATTCTAGTTGTACATGGAGACCAAACGAGAAAATCCTGATCCTAAGGTCATTTAATATATTTAGAAGGAAATTAAGCAAATTAAAGCAAAGAGCAAATTTGATAACTGGACCTAGCAAGATTTTGATCTCTTTTTAGAGGCTCATAACATTGCATTAAGAAGCAACTATGAACGTATAGCACAGCACATTGGCAGTAAGACTCCAGAGGAAGTTAAAGAATACTCTCATCACTACTTTTAAAAGGCTCCAAATAATTAGCGATTACGCTCAAGTTTACACTTGATATAACATTATCAAGCCAGACTTCGCAAAGAAATGAAGGAAAACGGTTTATACATTAAATAAACATAAGAAGTGGCAAAAATTCTTTAAAAATAGCAAAATGACGATAACTGTTAGACAGAGGGCTAAAAATACGAAAGAATTAATTCTGATAATAGTAGTGAATTCAGCTCAAAAACTATTAAAAAGAAATAGGATTTAGAAAAGCTAAAATAGGAAAGGAAAATATAGCGTTAAATGGCCAAGTAATAACAAAGTAAAATCAAATAAGACAATTTGAAAAAGAGAGAATAGGCTCGAATTAAAAGATAAGAAGAACTTAAACTAAAATAATAGCTTAAAAAGCAACGAGAATAGGAAAGACTGAAGAAAGCTGAAGAGAGATAAAAACTAATATAATAAAAAAAGAAGATGTGAGAAATCC
>Ga0302280_1003187_pt1 | contig 12028 bp, 7 predicted proteins | sample III_Fen_E1_1_FD_198771 | JGI IMG/M metagenome (GOLD analysis project Ga0302280, IMG submission 198771) | Peat permafrost microbial communities from Stordalen Mire near Abisko, Sweden - III_Fen_E1_1 | ecosystem: Environmental > Terrestrial > Soil > Wetlands > Permafrost | place: Sweden: Abisko...
AATTCCCCTCTACCTTTGCCTCAATGTTTTATAATAGGATAGTTTTGTTGCGTTTAGCCTGTTTATTGCTTTTTGGGCTGGTATTTTGCCGGTGTCATTCCTCCGGCAGTGAAACTGCTACAGCTTCTAAAATAGATTCTACAGCCGTCGCCCCCCAAATCGATACTTTCGCTGATTTTATAGCTAATTTCGATACCGCTATCCTGGCCTATCCCGTTCCGAACGACGATTCCATATCGGCTGATAAGGAAATAGATAAGAAATACATTGAGAAGTTTTTTGCGGGAAAAGAATTTGAGGGCGCTTTCGGTATAAAGCATGATGTGCCGGATATCATCAGGAATATTTCTGCATCCACCTATTATTCCGACGCCATATTGCCTGATTCCGGCAAGTACAAAGCCGTTATTATCCAGAAAATAGACGAGGGGCATTATTATTTCCTTTGTACCTTCACCCTGAAAGGCCAGTTTATTGATGGCATGTGTGTGGCATTTACCGAGAACAGCCCGGAAGGCAGTACCGAACGAACTTCGTCTATCAATGAAGATGGCTCTATACAAGTACGTCAGAAAGAGCTAACCCATGGCAAAAAGGGTGCGGCTGTAAAAAGCAGTTTCTTTGAAATAACCCCCGAAGGATACATCCATAACCTGAACCCGAATGCTTGAGAAGTTATCAGTTATAACTTATGAGTTAAGAAAACGGTTCGATTTATATCGGGTGAATCATATAAAAGAAATATTCAATATTTTTACTTTGTGTCCTTTGTGCTAAATAATATCAGGCGCTCCAATTCCGCGCCTTCTTCTGTGTTTATCCGTGTTCATCTGCGGTTAATAAAAACACAAAAGCCGGAATTTCTTCCGGCCTTTTGCTTAACTAAACGTGTTTTAATAAAGTTTTAATCTTCCACTACTGCGGCAGCAGCGCGGATATTGGCAGCATTCTCCGTCACAGAAGGAGCTTCTCCTGAAAATGCTTTTTCTTTTACTTTTGCTTCCAGTTCATCGGCCAGTTCAGGGTTGTCTTTCAGCAGTTGTTTTACTGCTTCGCGGCCCTGCCCAAGTTTCGTATCATTATAGCTAAACCATGATCCGCTTTTCTTCACAATGCCATAGTCGCTGGCTATATCAAGTATCTCACCTACTTTGCTTATTCCCTCGCCATAGATGATGTCAAATTCCGCTACGCGGAAAGGAGGGGCTATTTTATTTTTGGCTACTTTCACACGGGTGCGGTTGCCTACCATGTCAAGGCCTTCTTTTATAGTATTTATGCGTCGGATATCGAGGCGTACAGAGGCATAAAACTTCAGGGCATTACCACCGGTAGTAGTTTCCGGGTTACCAAACATCACGCCTATTTTTTCTCTTAACTGGTTGATGAAAATACAGATACATTTTGTCTTGCTGATGGTACCGGTAAGTTTTCTCAGCGCCTGGCTCATCAGCCTTGCCTGCAGGCCCATTTTAGATTCGCCCATATCGCCTTCAAGTTCTGCTTTTGGTATCAGCGCAGCCACAGAGTCTATTACCAGCACGTCGATAGCGCCTGAGCGTATCAGGTGGTCTGCTATTTCGAGGGCTTGTTCGCCGTCATCGGGCTGGGAGATAAGGAGGTTGTCCACATCAATGCCAAGTTTTTCGGCATAAGATTTATCAAAGGCATGTTCCGCATCCACAAACGCGCACATGCCGCCAAGTTTTTGCGCTTCGGCTATTATGTGTTGTGCAAGAGTAGTTTTACCTGAAGATTCAGGTCCGTATATTTCCACTATACGGCCTTTTGGCAGTCCGCCCATACCGAGGGCTATATCCAGCCCCAGAGAGCCAGTGGATATTACTTCCATTTCCTCCCGCCGCGTATCGCTAAGCATCATTACTACGCCCTTGCCATAAGTTTTTTCCAGTTTATCAATAGTAAGCTGCAGCGCTTTTTGCTTTTCGCTTAGTATTTCCTTTTCTTTTTCTTTAGCCATTTTATTATTTATTCTGAGGTTTCTATTTTATTCTGATTTATTCTGAGGTTTCTATTCCGCTATAAAGTTAGGTAAAATTTTAATAATTATCTGCTTTGGCAATATTTTTGTCAAAAGTACAATAAAATTGCCAAATACCAAATTTTTTCTAAATTATTTTTTCTGCGCCTTGAAATAAAGACATACCTCCGTCAGCCCGCATTCATTGCATTTTGGGCTCCTGGCAGTACATATATAGCGGCCATGCAGGATAAGCCAATGATGAAATTTACCGACAAGGTCAGGCGGAATATTCTTCATTAGCTGTTTTTCTACTTCCAGTGGGGTTTTGCTTTTTTTTACGAGCCCTATCCGTTGTGACACGCGAAAAACATGGGTATCCACTGGCATCGCCGATTGCCCGAATACTACGGAAGCTATCACATTGGCTGTTTTGCGGCCCACGCCTGGTAGTTTTTGCAGGTCGTCAAGGTTATCAGGCACTTCGCCTTTAAAATCATTTACAAGCATTTTGGCCATACCTACAAGGTGTTTGGCTTTATTGTTTGGGTAGCTTATGCTTTTAATATACTGAAACACTTCATCAACTTCAGCCTCTGCAAGTTTTTTAGGGTTTGGGAAGGCTTTAAAGAAAGGAGGCGTTACTATATTTACCCGTTTGTCAGTACATTGTGCAGAGAGGATTACTGCTATAAGTAATTGGTATGTGTTTTCATAATGCAGCTCCGTTTCAGCCACAGGCATGGCTTCTTCGAAATATGCAATACAAAAATTGTATAAGTCTTCTCTTTTCATATCAATTTTTCCATGGTAAAGATAAACAAAAAAGCCCCCCTTTTTAAAGGGAGGCTTTTTTAAATCATGTTAATCTTTTAAATCAAGATCAATCAGGGTTCAGACTATTTGCTTACGCTGAATTTATTTGTTTCGCTTGCGCCGTCAACAGTGATAGTATAAAAATACATACCGCTGCTCAGGTTTTCTGTATTAATGTTAACCAGTTGCTTGCCGGCTACCATGTTGCCGCTTGTTACGTTTTGTACTTTATGGCCAACGAGATCATAAATATCAATATTTACCATACCTGGTTTAGCAAGTGTGAATACCAAAGTAGCCTGGTTTTGTGCAGGATTTGGATATATCATATTTGGGATGTTCAGCGCCTGGTGGTTGTTAATTCCGGAAACAACAGTACTTATATGGAAGAAAGAATACATATAATCTTTTACAAATGTAGGAGTACTGGTGGCAGTAGAAACACCTGCGCTGGGTAAGTAATCAGTAAGCCAGTTTGTTGCAGTTCCATATTCCTGGCTTTTATAAGCTGCTATGCTGCCATTAAAACCTGTATCAGATTGTTGCCCGCTACCATCTTCGCCATATCCCAACATAAAAGTATTCAATCTTTTATGAATTGGTTTGCCACTGAATACGGTGTCGGCCGACATTGTATCGCCCAATGAATATTTATATCCTGGCCTGAAAGTCACTACAAAACCAGAAAGCTGGTTACTCTTAGGGAATCCGATAGCCGGGCTTACTTTAATCGGGCTTGGCAAAGCAAATACCTGTTCTTTAAAAATATAATTTCCGGCAGAATTCCTATGCGTAGTGTCGCCTCTCTGGAACACATATTTAATTTCTTCAGCACCCGAGCCGTTAGGTAAAAGTCCTGTTGTCCTGCTATAAGGAACTATGCCTGCCCTGAAATGGATGGTTGGATAGTTGGTAAATTGAAGTAAAGTAGTACCAACATCGCTTGGGCCGAATACGTCTATAATAATAGTATCGGGAGCTACCGGCAAATAGGTAGGCACATGATCGTTTGTTAATATATAATTTCCAAGGCCTGATGTAGAAACATACCTGCCAGCAGGGCCACCCGAAGTGGTGTCTTTATAAACAGTATCTAAAGTCAGTGTGCTGGAGGATTTGCTGAAAGGTTCAATCAGGTACCTTGTAGCGGCGTCAATTATTGGTTTATATAAATTTATATACCTGTGGGCAGTGTCTTTTACGATGAAATACTTCACAGCTGAATCTGCTTTAGCTGTAACATGTGATGTATCAGTACCCAAAATATACCTTGTAAGGTTATCATTTGCTATACTGTCAGCAGTCCTGAAATAGCAGTAATTGAATGCAATAGAATCTATAGTATAGCTACTGTACGGGGTCAATTGCAAAGAATCAAAACCTATAGAGGTAGGGTCGAAAATTGTACCTCTTGTTTGCGTTCCACTGTAATAAAATACAGGCTTATTTGTTGTTGGGTCTGTATAAAATTGTTTTGCTAATGAGTCAGGAAAAATGGCATCGACATATGATGTAAAGGTTACGGTAGGTATCACTTGCGATATATTCAATGCATGATCGATATAATCATACCATCCCACGCGTGTCCAGTCGCCCGCTCCCTGGGTACTTTGGTTGGAAGGAGAGCCTTTACCATTCTGCGGAGTAGCATGGTGCCCACCATTCTGAGATACCTCTGCAGGCATCATTTTTGGTGTGGTGTTAACGCTTTGTGCATTTATATTGATACACAAAGCCATTGAAAATAAACCTAGTATTAATTTTTTCATGACTTTAATTTATATTTTTAATATATGTAGTCTGCAAATTTAGGAAATTATATCTAATCGGTATTAATATTGTCAAAACAAAAAAAAGCTCTTATCGGGTATAAAAACGTCTTTTGTTTTTATATTTTATTGTCTTTCAGTCCAATACCCATCAGCTTTTATCAGTTTTATCATCTCTTCCAGTGCTAAATGGCTGTCCAAATTTCGTGTTACTACATCTTTTCCGCGGTAGAGGGTTATTTTTCCGGGTCCTGTTCCTACATATCCATAGTCAGCGTCAGCCATTTCGCCGGGTCCATTCACTATGCAACCCATAATAGCAATTTTTACCCCTTTCAGGTGGTCTGTTTCCTTGCGAATCATAGCAGTGGTTTCCTGGAGGTCAAATAGCGTCCTGCCACAGGAAGGGCAGGAGATATATTCCGTCCGGGACATCCGCATCCTGCTCGCCTGTAATATGTTAAATGATGTGCGGTTCAATAATTTAGTAGTCGCCGGTATTTGTTTTTCTTCCCCTTTATGGTATTGTATAAATACTCCATCCCCAAAGCCATCGGCAAGCAAACTACCTGCGTCTGCCGCACTGTAAACGAGGAATTCTTCTTTATTAATATCTTTATATCTGCTTTGAAGAATAACAGGAGCATTGATTTTATTTTCATCTAATTGCTCGAAAAAGCGTTTCGCTGCGGATTGGTTATTAATCTGCAAGATAAAAACAATAGTATGGTCATTATTAAAATCTTCCAGGAATTCATCATTCCTCTCTATCCTTATAAAATTCAATATTCCAGACTTTTCTTTGGCTGCATTGAATTGATCTGTATCGAAAACAGGGAAATTATTTACCTTATCCTCTAATCCTGCCCAGGTTGCGGCCTCATAAATACCCTTTGCGCCGCCAGGGAGCATAAAAGCGGGAACATTCTTCTCAAAATACAGGTAATCTGCCCCGCAGTCCCCTGTATTCCATTTATCTGTCAGGGCGTTATAATAGTAGTCTGCCGCCCTGAACGAAAGCTCGTTAATGTCTTTGAATTCACTGAAATCTATGATCACCCTTGGCACATTATGGCCCCCTATATTTCCAACTTCATGGGTATGCCTGCGCTGGTATTCTGACCTCACTTCCAACCCCTCTCCAAAGGAGATGGGGAAAGTCCTCTCCTTTGGAGAGGATTTAGGGGAGATATATATGTCGTCATACCTATTAGCGATAATACGCGCGACAGGTATTTCAAATTCAGGTTCTTCGGTAAGTGATACCCTTATAGTGTCGCCAAGCCCCTCTGCAAGCAAAGTACCAATGCCCATGGCAGATTTTATACGGCCTTCTTCGCCTTCCCCGGCTTCTGTAACACCAAGGTGGAGAGGATAATACATATTCTCTTCCTGCATTTTAGCCACAAGCTGACGGTATGCCTGTATCATTACTATGGGATTAGATGCTTTCATTGAAAGCACAATATTATGATAATCAAGCTCCCCGCATATCCTTAAAAATTCCATTGCCGACTCCACCATGCCTTCCGGAGTATCGCCATAGCGGTTCATTATCCTGTCAGACAGCGAACCATGATTGGTGCCTATACGCATGGCAGTGCCATATTCTTTGCATATTTTTACCAACGGGCTAAACCGTGCGCGTATTCTTTCCAGTTCGGCCTCATAAGCGCTGTCGGTATATTCTTTTACCTCAAATTTCTTTTTATCGATATAATTGCCGGGATTAATACGCACTTTTTCTACAATGCGCGCTGCAAGCTCAGCGGCATTCGGCGTAAAATGTATATCTGCAATTAAGGGTGCAGAATAGCCTCTTTTGCGGAGGCCGTCTTTTATATTTTTGAGATTTTCGGCTTCATGCAGGCTGGGGGCTGTGATGCGGACATATTCGCTGCCAGCCTCTATCATCCTGATGCTCTGAGCGATGGTGGCTTCGGTATCCATCGTATCCGTGGTGGTCATGGATTGCAGGCGAATAGGATAATGCCCGCCCAACGGTACATTTCCGATATTCACTATGCGCGAGCGGCGGCGAATTACTGGTTCGTTTGTAATAATAGTATCCATTCTAATCTAACAGCAAAGGTAACAAAGATTTTTTGGGGAGGGTTTTGTTATTACCTAAACCGGTATAAATTGTGGATACTTCAGGACACTTATTCTTAGTTAATCAGAAATGAAAGACTTATTATTTTTTTTACTCCTTAATAAATTTCGCATATCCTGCTTCATTGCTGTTCACAGATATAAAATACATACCGGGTGTTAAGCTGGATACGGAAATAGTTGTTTTTTCTCCAGATAATCTTCCTTTGGTCAGCGTTTTTCCAAAGCAGTCTATAATTGAATATTCTGCTTTTGTTAGCATTTCGTTTGATATTATAGTCAAATTATCAGTAGCTGGATTCGGGTAGATGGATATACCGTCGTATACTAATTTTGAAGGTGTAATGCCGCCATAAAGTTTGGAAGCTCCATGCTGGTTCCCCGAACCATTATGCTGGTAGCAGCCTGCATCTTTACCCGGAAGGGTGATTTCGGATGCCCCATGTACAGAATCCACAGGTATATAAGTTGCGGTCTTCGCCAAAGGTTTAAAACCAGTGTAACCTTTGCCAATACATGGAGATGTTGACTGCAAATGGAAATCGAAACCAGTGGCATAAGCAATAGCGGAGTAATTAGTATTAGGCAAACCGTAACTTACAAAATCAGGATTGTTCTTTCCAACGATTCCGGGTGCATAATATGGTGAGCCCAGAGTGTAGCTTATTGGCAGGTATGTACTTGGTAAAGGAATATCTGTAGTTTCAGGATGAGTAACCGAAGGCCCACTGGTTGGATATATCTGATCCCCCTGTAAAGTATCGTCTATATAGTAAAACTGATTGCCATAATGGCAATTGTTGGTATCTGCAACCGGGCTTGATAAAATGCGCAGGCCTACTTTACAGTCAACTATTAAATTATTATAAGCCAGGCCTTCAGCGCCTTGCTCATAGTCAATACATGCACCCTTGCCCGGGGTTACATTTCTGTACCCGCCGTTTATATAGTCGTTATTATACATATTGATGTTGCATTCCGTTACAGCACCTGTCGGGGCGCCTTTGTCGCTTGCTTTTGTGCCATTGGTGGCAGTGCCAATAAATAAGTTATAGCACATATCGCCGGTGGTGGTGCTTTTTGCATTCACACAGTCTCCGCCCTGATAGCCGCATTTTTCAAATGTATTGCGGGCAATCCATACATTTCCCCCCATAAGGCGGACTGCATCATTCGGGCAACCATAAATCCAGCTGTCTTCCATGATAAACATACCACTGGTGTTTCCATAATAAACGGTATAAAGCAGACCGGAAGCAAGGGAGCCGTGGGATGTACTGGTAGGCAAACCGGCAAACTCCACGTGGGTCCATTTTAATGATAATAACGGGCAGTTCACATCGCATATAATACCTTGCCAATAACCGGTATACGCTGGGTCGTTTCCGGGGTTTTGACCGGAATTGATATTATCTGATTTAGCCACCCCGGACACTGTAATCCAGTTTGGTTTATAAAAAGTACCCAGAGACAGGAAAACCCCCTGTACAAAAACTATATAATTTCCTGTAATATAAACAGTAACACCGCTTTGAATTTTTAAAGTATCTCCTGAAGGAACCAATATATCACCATCAATATAATATGTGTTGCCGGTAGTCATCGTTCCGCTGACAGTGCCTGAAAGATGGGAATTAAGGCCTCCTCCAAAGCTTGTTTTGATTGAACCAAAAAAGCAAACAAGAATTGCAAATAATGTGAACAGATTAGTTTTTTTCATATCGTTAATTTTTTAAGATAATGTTTTGATTATAATTCAAAGTTAAAATATCCCAATGTTATTCAGGGACATTTATAACGAATAGAACAATCGTTAACAATTATTTAATATAGCTAATACCAGCTACTTTTATGGCATAACCACTTACTGATACAATTCCCCTCTTGCCCGCCAAAACATTAAGATGATAAAGCCTATGATCATGCCGCCAACGTGTGCAAAATGCGCCACATTGTCCCCACCGCCACGCATGCTCTGGATACCGGAATAGAGTTCTATCAAACCGTATATGATAACGAGGTATTTGGCCTTGAGTGGTATAAAAAAGTAAATATATATCAGGCTGTTCGGGAACATCATGCCATAAGCAAGAAGTACTCCGAATATAGCGCCTGAAGCGCCAACCAATGAATTGGAATTCAGGTATAAATTAGCGACCTGGGTGGCGTCGTTATAAGACAAAGGCCCTTTGGGTATCTGGTCAAAAAACTGAAAATTTTGCCATATATATTCATATTTGCCATGCACCCCGTTCAGAAGGAGGTCTGCTTTAATACCCGGCACCTGGAACGAAAAAACAGCATAATAAAACACAGCTGAACCGAGGCCGCAGGCAAGATAAAAAAACAGGAAACGCTTTGGCCCCCATATATTTTCGACCTGTGAGCCGAACATCCAGAGAGCAAGCATATTTAAGGCAATATGCCAGAAACCCGCGTGCATGAACATATATGTTACCAGCTGAAAAGGCTCGAAATCACTAGCCCCCCAGTAGTGCAGGGCCAGCATTTCGTTATATTTAGGAAAGAGAACATTAAATGCGATATACATTATCACATTTATGATAATAAGGTTTTTCACCACCGGTGGCATTATGCTTTGTCTCAGTTGCATCTTTTAGAGTTTAAATTTTTTATCAAGTTCGCCGGTGGAAATTGTTATCATTGTGGGTTTTCCATCCGGGCTGAAATACGGGTCGCCGCAGCCAAAAAGTTCATCGATCAGCGCAGCCATTTCTTCAGCTCCCAGCGCCTGACCGGTTTTTATCGAAGCGTTTTTAGCCATTGCCGCCGCCAGCCTTTCTTTTTTGTCGCTTTGGCGGAAGTGCTGGCTGTTTTTATATTCGTTTATTATTTTCTCAATCATTTCCTGCAACCCCTGCATCTTTATATCAAGGGGTATGCCATTTATGAGTATGGCATTTTTTCCGAATTCCTCCATCTCGAAACCCATACTCCGCACATCGTCCCATATCTCCTGTATCAGTTTAAAATCATTCAACTGTAGATTTACAACTTCAGGGAAAAGCAGCTGCTGGCTAGCCGCATGGGCGTTTTCGAGGACATTTATATACCTTTCAAAGAGTATCCTTTCGTGCGCCAATTGCTGGTGTATTATCAGCATACCACTGCGTATGGTGGATATGACAAATTTGCGGTGCAACTGTAAAACGGGCTGCCGGTAAGTTTCATCATCCCCTATTAGGGTATCGTCTGCCGGGCTTTCTTTTTCCTCCGGCTGTACCATGCTCAGTACCTTATAGAGTTCGTCCCATTCTTCAGGTTTGGTTTTTTGTGGTTCCGGCCCGGTCTTAACAGGTTCGGTCCATCCTGTTTTTTTAATTTCGCTCCCGGTATTTTCCCGGTAGGCAGAGAAATCATTTAGGCGCAACCGGCTTTCTGATTTTTGTGTGAACTGCGGTGAAATAATTGGCGCGGAAACTTCTTCATCAAAATTTAAAGACGGGGCTACATTATACTGGCTCAGCCCCTTGCGAACAGTAGAGCGGAGTATGGCATATATAGTCTTTTCGTCTTCAAATTTTATCTCTGTTTTGGTAGGGTGCACGTTTATATCTATCCGTGAAGGTGGTATGCCAAGGAATATGGCATAGAAAGGAAATGAACCTTCAGGCAGCAGCTTTTCGTATGCGCTGTCGATGGCATGGTGCAGGTATGCGTTTTTGATGAAGCGGTCATTCACAAAAAAGAATTGCTCGCCCCGTATTTTCTTCGCGCTGTCAGGCTTGCCTACATAGCCTCTTATGGATATAAAATCTGACGTTTCCTCAACAGGAATTAATATCTGCTCATATTTTTTGCCGAAAATGCCCGCGATGCGCTGGCTTAGTTTGCCTTCTTTCAGCTGGTAAACATCTTCGTTTTCATTGGTATAGATAAAAGCAATTTCAGGGTGCGCCAATGCTACCCTCAGAAATTCATCCACAATATGGCGAAGCTCTACGGAATTGCTTTTGAGGAAATTGCGCCGGGCCGGGACATTATAAAAAAGATTTTTTACGGCAATGGAAGTTCCATCTGCCATGGCCACGGGTTCCTGTTTCAGTACATCGCTGTTTTCTATGATCACGCTTGTTCCGGCAGCGTCTTCTTTGCGTTTGCTTTTGAGTTCTACCTGGGCTACAGCAGCAATAGAGGCCAGCGCTTCGCCGCGGAAGCCAAGGGTATATATCCTGTACAGGTCATCCAGTGAGCGTATCTTGGAAGTGGCATGGCGTTCAAAACACATACGCGCGTCCGTTTCCGTCATGCCGCAACCATTGTCTATTACCTGGATAAGCTGTTTCCCGGCGTTTTTAATAAGGAGTTTTATATTCGATGCGCCCGAATCTACAGAGTTTTCAAGCAGTTCCTTCACCACAGACCCCGGCCGCTGCACTACTTCGCCCGCCGCTATCTGGTTAGCAATATTATCAGGCAATAAATTTATTATATCAGCCATTATTGGTACAAAATTAAGGAATTGGGTGGGGGAATTATGAATTATGAATTATTAATTATGAATTATTTGAAGGCAGTTGGTGGGATTTTAACCAGATTTTCTTCAGCAACGAAAAAGAAAAATATAAGCGATCGACAGGCTCGTCCGCAAAATTATTTTACATTTGTTGCCGGATAATTACAGGAAATGAGTGATAACTTGAGGATACAATGGCCTGACAATAAAGATTTTGCTTTTACTGTATTTGACGATACGGATTGGGCTACCATAGAAAACACGAAACCTGTATATTCCTTTCTTAAAGACCTTGGTTTCCTCACTACCAAGACGGTATGGCCTCTCAGTAACCCTGATAAGCCGGAACGGGAAGGCGAAACCTGCGAGGACAGCGATTATTTGCAATGGAACCTTGACCTGCAAAAACAGGGCTTTGAAATTGCCTACCATCTTAATTCCTATAATTCAAGCAAACGTGAACGCGTCATCGAGGGGTTGGATTTTTTTAAAGAGAAATTTGGCGCCTATCCTAAAAGCATGGCAAACCACCTGCGCAATACGGAAGGCATGTACTGGGGCAGCGCCAGGCTTAGTTTTGCCATTACTAAATTTATCTATAATGCTGCTACCCGGTTCCATAATAGTGATATATGGAAAGGCCATGATCCAAAATCAGAATACTTTTGGGGAGATATATGCCGGGAAAGAATAAAATATGTACGAAATTTTATTTACGCGGACATAAATACCCTTAAAGCCTGCCCATTGATGCCCTACTATGATAAGACAAAACCCTATGTCAACTCATGGTTTTCAGCCAGCGAAGGCGCGGGGATCAGGGGTTATAACAAAATGGTAACGCCAGAAAATATTGACAGGCTGGTCAGCGAA
>Ga0302280_1003188_pt1 | contig 12027 bp, 9 predicted proteins | sample III_Fen_E1_1_FD_198771 | JGI IMG/M metagenome (GOLD analysis project Ga0302280, IMG submission 198771) | Peat permafrost microbial communities from Stordalen Mire near Abisko, Sweden - III_Fen_E1_1 | ecosystem: Environmental > Terrestrial > Soil > Wetlands > Permafrost | place: Sweden: Abisko...
AATAAACTAGTGAAGATTCAAGAGTAAAAAAAAGTTGAAAATTAGAAATCCAAACAGAAAGAGAAAGAGGAAGCAATTCTTAAAGAAAGACTAGAGAAAAAAAGGGAAGAAGATAGATTGAAGGAAGAGGAGAGATTAAAAAGAAAAAGATAGGAAGAGCAACAACAAAGGAATCAAGAGGAACAAAAAAGAGCAGCTTAATAAAGAAAGCAACGCCTTGAGAAGGACAAACGAAGGCAAGAAGAGTAAAAGAAAAACTATTTGGAATAATAACGAAGAAGGGTCTTGGAAATAGCTGAAATGGGCCGTCGAAGATAAAAATAAGAAAATCAGCTTTAATACAAAAGGGAAAAAGCTATTAATGACAAATACGAATCTGAGAAGGCCCGCCCCAAAATGCAATCAATAAAAAAACAGCAAAAAGAGCAGGAATAACTTCGTAAAATGTAATAGTTCAATGAATTTGCTCGTAAGCAATATCTTTAAAATCAAATGATAAAGAAGAAAGCCGAAGAGAGAGCGAGGCAAGCAGAACTATAATAATATTCAGATCCTCCATCAACAGTGGAATAGTAAATAAAACCAACGCCACGTTATCAAAGTAAGGAACATAGCAGCAAAACTTCAAATAATGCAAATAACGCGAGCAATGCCAAACCAAAGCAACAAGCATCCAAAACACCCGTAATCTCCAATTCTGCCAATAAAAAGAAATAGAAATAATAAATAAAACCGAGATAATAAATAAAACCGAAATAAGAGATCAAACCAAAAAATAATTACAATGATGCCCGATAGCAAATCAGAAGGGATCGCCAGTAACATCTTAAAAATACAAAAAACCCTATTCTTCATCAAGATCCAGTCATCGAAGAAAACAATTAAGTGAAAAAACATTCTAAGCTGATTGAAAAGGAACAAAAGCAACCTGCCAAAGAACCTGTGAAATCACCTGCAAAGATCAGCGAAGAGACTTTAATGAAAAGCTCAGATTTATACCTCAATATAAAAGATGAACAGTAGTTTAAAGATTACCTCAACGAATTGGAAGGCCTAATCGCCAATGTCAATAAAAATATTGAGAGAATATAAATTTTGCCAGAACTGCCAGTCGTTGAAGAAGAGATCATATTGAGGGAGGACGACGCAGGGATGTTGGACTACTCTATGACTGGCAGTTTTGAAAACATAAAACCACCACAAGAAGTGGATGCCACTAACGCCGACTTTGAATATTTCAGCAACTATTCTAAACTTTAAGACTTACGGATGGGCTTGGAAGATACGTTTGGCACTGATAACTTTGTTCGTATCTATCGAACTTTGGAGGAATAGTTACAATCTAAGGGTTTATAGGGTTTTAACATTTTATCAGTGATGAGTCATCTTGGAAAAGGATTCGATGCTAAATTGATAACATAAAACTTGTCTATGCTGTTGACCTTAATCATCATGGAGGAAAAGCTTAGCTGCGAGTGATATTTATATTCAAACAACGATTAAACTGCTGTTTATTGAAATATATCCCTTTCTTTTCCTAAAATGACCCAAATTGTTCATCCGTATAAAATGTGAAAATGGAAGCAAAGTATATTTTAATTGTAACTCAATATTACAGATGAAAAAATGATGAGGATAATGAAAGCCATCATTCTACATATCTTTAATTTGCAAATCAAATATACAGTCCTCAAAATTGGATATTATTATTTCGATCAATTAGATATTTGTCAATGGATCAGAACTCTTCAGCTGTCATCAATTAAGTTATTGCCAAACTTCAAGGCCTTTTGGGCCAAGGAACAGGATCAGCCTCCACTGGACCGAAAGAGGCAGTGATCCCTGCCTTTGATACTGCTTTTGCTCAATGCGTGCAAAAAGCTAAAACCCTATCTCCTGAAATCCAAAAACTTGTATCAATTTGCTAACTCAGACAAGTATATACGAGATGGCAGCCAAAACTATGAAATTAATATTAGGATTCAGTTCCTCAAGCAAAAAGTTCACACCAGCTCAGTAAGAAAAACTCAAGCAAAAATTTATGAATCTTTCCAAAGATACTTAAGACCTGTAGAAACAGCACGCTGATTATGTTGACCACTGCCGAGCTGTGAGAGAACTCCTCTCAACAACTTTTTGGGTGTTTGTGGTACACATTATTTAATTAAGCCTACTCCAGAGTTTCTGGTGAAGGGAGCGATTGAATCAGCGGACTTTTGTGCCCTTAAATTCCAAAAGCGCAAAAATCTCGACCATAACGAATGGTATAAGCTTTTACAGATCGCTGTTAAGAGTTTATAAAAATTTATTCTGGAAGGATATCCCACCGGAATTAGCTTCAATTTTAATGGAAGCGATAACTGGAATCAATTGATTGATGGAACGGGTGCCACATCATCGGCATAAACAAAAAAATAACAGCCCAAATGTATAAATTGCTAACTCAGAAGTGTAAGCAAAAGGACCTGCAGTTCAAGTCAAAAAAGCTAAAAAGCGATAATTGGTCGGCCAAACATATAATATCACCAATTATGAAAACGAGAACATTGACTTCAAACCAGAAGAGATACAAATGAAACACGGAGTTTATTTGTAAAACTCAAAAGGAGTAGTCATCACAATAGATTCCAAGTTTAAGTCCATGGTCATCAGCAAGTGCTAAAAGATAGTCTTGAAGATCAAAAGCTGCGTCTCGGGAGTGGAGATTATGGGGTGTAAGGATATCACAGTTTTTGTAAGTGAAAAGACTCCAAGCATTTCTGTTGACTCTTCTCAAGTTGTTAAAATAATTTTAAATTAACAAAACCTTGAGTGCGATATCGTAAGCTCAAAGGCTTCTTAACTGATTATTTCATACGAAAAATTGGACGGTAACGAGTCTAAAGCTTTCCTTGTGGGTTAGCAACTGATAACAAAATGGAACCAAAAAACCGGAGCTTTCCAGACTGGAGTTTACGATAAATTCCTTTGATTCATCATCCATCCAAATTGTCATTTAAATAGAGATTAGTTGATTAGTTTTCGACGTGAAATTTAATATTGAAAAAGACACAAATATCTGTTGATAATAAGCATCATTCTAAACCAAAATTATGCTGTTTGGAGAATTGCCACTTGTATCCACAATGTTATAAGCATTCATAAACAGTATGATGAATAGATTATCCAGCTAAATTAGTGTGGTCCTTCGCTCCGCATTTTGCGACGCACATTTTAAATATTTTGGTATCAGGATTACTTGGTTTCTGTTTCACAATAGTGATCATTTATTTCGCACTACTTTAATAATATCGATGCACGACCTGAAATTATAAAAATAGCCATTTATTAAGCCACAAATAATCTTTAAAAGTTTGGAGAACAGTATTTAAATATTTACCTCATGTCTATTTCAATCTTGGCTTCAAACTTCAGATGATCTCGAAATGTTTTGTCCATTTCAAAATCAATATTATAATAAGCAAATTAACAAAATGATGATAAATCGAGAAGCTTACGAAGAACCCAATATCCCCATCAAAGTCAAGAATAAATTTATTAATTTGCTATTTTAAAATCGGTAGCTCGAGGAAGTCACCTACCGCAAAACAATCGGCTGCTTCGTCATTATCTTCCTCATCTTCTTAGGTCTATCCATCTTCTTTTTTGTTGCCGTCAGTCAAGTTGTAGAAGTACGCTAAAAATACTACGACCCGGGTGAATCTAATTGCACAATTGGAATGAATTGTACTGTTTCGTTTTCAGTTCCCACTCAAATGAGTCAACCAGTCTACTTCATGTATGAACTTGGTATATAATTTACTATTCAGGCAACTTTTATCAGAATCACAGAAGATATATCCAGAGCAAAAGCAATTATCAACTTGCAGGCAATGATATTACCACTTCTCAAGCACAGAATTGCTACCCTTTTATCACGAATTCAGATATGGGCAACACAAATAGCTGGAACGGAACTCTTCTCAATTCGAGTTAAATTGCCAGTCCCTGTGGAGCCATTGGTAATTATTTATTTAAACTTAGCCTATACTTTTTTTAATGATACTTTTCAGCTCTATAATGGCTTCAATACTTCAGCGCCGGAAATTAGCATTAATCAGCAAGGAATTTCATGGGACGGAGATCAGGGGCAAAAATTTCGGAGGTCCAATAGCAGTTAAAGTTCGCAATGGATAGATCCATAGGATGAGCATTTTATTGTGTGGATGAGGACGTCTGGATTACCAAATTTTAAAAAGCCTTGGGGTCGCATTGAAAGTGATGTGCCAGTTGGAAATTACACTGTTGTAATTTCGAATAACTACGATTCTTCACAATCGAATGGAAATAGATACTTTATCCTTACAACTTTGAGCATTGTTGGAGGCAGAAACTTTATACTACCCATAACATTTATGGTCATTTCCATGCTGAGTTTGACAGCTGTGGTGTTCTTTTGCCGAAGATTCAGATCGCTAAAGAATATCGGTTCGATTAGGTTGTGAAAGACTTATGATTATCATATATTTGCTATATTGAGATGAGTTGATAAGGTTTGTTTTAAATCAGTAATAATTGTAAGCATTATAAACAAAATGGAATATATCAAAAATGTCTTAGTTAAGCATTTAGAGTTTGTAAGTTTAATTTGATGCTTTGATCCCAGCTACAATCAATCCTTTTTATATAGTTTTAACTTTTTTGCAAATTTCATCACAGCTAGCAGTGTTTCGTAAAAATTTCTGCATGCTCAATCCCTCTGTTTTTTTTATAATCTGAGACTGGTTACAAGATCATTAAAAACTGAGCACTCGACAAGACTAAAAGTAATCTGCTAAATCTAGCCCTGTAAGTTCATCGAGCTACCATCAAATCGAATATGTTAAAAATATTTTCCATTAGTTTTTGGTTTAAATAGTATCAATGTGTTTTATCTCGAGGCTCATTAACGATTAAAGTATTGCCATATTGTTGATGAAACTCAAGTTGGTGAAAATTCATTTTGCTATTATAAATTTGGACGTTGTTGGTAAATTTGGTATAATTAATAAATTTAGAAAGGATGGCGAGAAGACTGCTAAAAAAAGGAGAAACTCCTGATCAATATCAAACTGAACTCTATGATAAAATAACAAAGATTGAGGCTGAAATACTGGAAAGAGTTCAAAAATTGAAAGGGAATAACAAGTCCTGTATTTGCGAACATTTTGATTTACAGACTCCTTAATGCGAACCTTACAGCGAAAACATCAATTACTATGATAAATTTTGGAAAAGGTTTTTGCTAAATGAAATTGGTAAGCAAAACCTCGTTTAAGTTAAAGAAAAAGTGTAGAACTTTTCAAAGAAATTAGGAAAAATTGAGAGTCTATTTAATTAATGGGAAAGCTCACTAAAACCAATTATGAAAGCAAAACGAAAGATCAAAATGGTGGAAGAGGGTGAAAGATAGTCTTGTCCTTAATGCGGAAAAACGTACAGAGACGAATAAACTTTGCTGATCCACCGTAGAATAAAGCACAATTTATAGTAGTAAAAGAAATTAAAAGAAGAAGCGAAGGAAGTCGATATTTACGAGTAGTAAGGCTACGAATGATTGGCTGTATCTTTAAACTATTTATAGGCTCTCCTCATTTAAATATTTTATTAAATTCCATCAGAAATTATTAAAAATAAATAATTAAAATTAAAATACTGGGATGATGGTTAAGCTATTTTCATAGCGCCAATGGAAATATTACTTGAAATTGGTTCAGTTACACAGAGTTTAAAGAGAAGTTATCCAATATGCTAAATTATTTATGGCCAAATAACGTGTTGTTCAAAATATATTTATTTTCTTGTAAATGGTTCGGTTTAGTGAACACTCAATTTCAACTAAGAATTTAATCACTCGATAAGGCTTATAATCTCCTTTTCCGATGAAACAAAAAAATATCAAATTTAGTATCAGTCCTGCCTTTTAATTTTATACTTCTCATCATTTACCCCAATCGATAAAATATACAAAATCACCAATTCCTCATTCATAGGCCAGCTGATGCTCTTTTGATAAATTCATATGATATATTTCGGCGTTGTACAATTTGACAGTTACAGCTGTTCTCGCTGTGTTTTCAGCTTTTTATTCACCTTCGTTGAGGCTGTCATCCTCGAACAGTCGTATTGAATTCACTGCTTTGATGGTTAAATTTTTCTTTTACTCCATCTCCGCTTCATATTATGGTGAGTGAATCATTTTCATAACTTCGTAAGTACCCTTGATGTCTTCCCCTGAAATGTTGTAGTTCTGAGGTCGACCCATAATGCAGTTTCGAACAAACTTTTCACCAAATAGTACTGCAAAGTTAATAATGGCCTATTTAGCCTAGGGGGAGGCAGCTACTCCATGCTCTTCGCAGAGTTTGTCAACAATGTTGATATTTGCCTCCATATTTCTTGATAAATCGGTGGATCTAAAATAAATAGGCACCAAATCAATTTCAAGAAAATTATTATGGATACATTTAGTAAGCATTCAACTATTAGGCTAAAAATAAAGACACCATGGAGTGTTTTATAAAATAGAGAAGAACAATAAAATGTATCTACAAAGAGGAAACATCAAAATAGTATCTTATTCTTTTTGTTCTTGCCTGCGTATTCTTTGAGCTATTCTACATTTTGCAACCAAGGATGTTTTGAGACTTATTCAGTGGTGATTCTGCTTTATTTGAAAGTTAGCACCTTATAAATTAGGTCTTTGGCCTTTTATGATACATTTGCCCAATGAGCATTCACCAGTGAATAAGTACAGTTCTTGGTCATATCTTCGATTTATTCGAAGAAACTGGACTGAAATGGCAAGTAGCCACAAAGCATGAAATACAAAATGATTCCCAGACTGAAAGTATCAATCTTTTCGTCGTACTGCTCTTGTTTGTATACTTCCGGAGCTATAAATCCAGGCGTCCCTGCGAATTTTTCCTTGATAGGAAGTGAGTCTATTTTGTCTTTAAAAACGCCAAATCCAAAATCTATTATTTTAATTCTCTTCACCATCTTTTTTTAATCGTTCATTATAAGCTAAGTTAACATATATTTACCATCACATTTTATGGTTTTAAGTCGCGATGAATTATGCCTAAATCTTTGTTTACGTAGAGAATGGTATCCACCAGTTGCCGGAAGATTATTACTGCTTCGTATTACTATAAAAATCCATTCTTTTTAGTGTATTCGAACAAATCACCCTAATTAAGAATCTATGTCACAATATACAAATGAGTTTTTGTTTTAAACTCACCTAAAAATTTGACAATATTAGGACTGTGGCACTGGCGAAGGATTCCACATTATCTCTTGATGACCTATCTTTATGAGGTTGAGAGTTTGAAGTTTTCTATAATTTTAATGGCTACTTATTTGCCAGTCTTTTTATCTAATCCTCGGAATACACTTGAGAAATTGCCTCCTCCTATTCTTTCCATCTTAGTATATTGGTCAAAGATAGAGTTTTATCTAAACTATTCCAGCTGCTTCAGCCATTATAACTGAATTTATTTTGTCTTAAAGTAATATTATTTTGGAGGATAGAGACCGTCTCGATGCTTGAAGACAATTCCAAACTTATCGTTGCCTTCAATTTTGTCAACATTGAGACCTTACAAATTGATAATATCATTGGGAAGTTTTGATTTTTACGAATCAAACACAAATACAGTAGTTTTAATGTATTTTAAAAACATTCGTTCATTGTTCCCTTGATATACCTCCTAAGCATGCCCTGAAATCCAAGGTGTAATCGATAAATACTGAGGTTACTCCCCTTCTACCTGCCAAATATAGGTATGAAACCCTGAGAGATACACGTTGAAAAGGGCAGGATGAGATTGAATCAATTTATAAAAACTTTCCTTCAAAAATTAATCTTTATCCTTATCCAATTTTTATGAAAGAAACAGGAAGCTGGCGTATTTCTTCGTCAAACTTGAAATATTAGATTGAATTCTAGGATTTTTCCTGTTATGCTTAAATTCCTCAATGGTTATGCAGGTACTCACGTTTCTCTTTACCTTATGATTGACCTCGTCCTCATATTTTCTTAACGCTGGTAATTTTTTATTGAGTTTTGCATCTGCATATTGTTTTTCTACTTCCTTTCTAAAGTTGGTTTGTATCTTTATGAACTCTGAACTAGAAGGATCATACATGGATCCTCTTCTTAGTTTGTTAATACCCGCTTTATCTTCGGCCTCACTATCTTCAGACACCTCTTCGATAATATTTCTCTCTTCAATTTTCTTGTGCTATGCCCCAAAATAATAACTTAGCTGCCCCTCTCCAATATATTTTAAAAAAGGCTCTTCAATCAACATTTTATTAAGTTCTTCGATTGGGTAACTAAATAGCTAAATTGTCTAAGAAGTACTATCTTTAGAAGTTATTAATAAGTGACTCCTCCAGTTCTCTCGACGTCGTAAAGATCAAATAACACATCAGCCCTTTCTCTCACACTTCCCTTTAACATCACTTCAAATGCTTGTAAAAAATTTTAGAAATTGATTACTCCGGTTTTAGAAGAATCAAACTTTAGAAAAAGTATTTCTCCGATCAATCCACTCGCATGAAAAAAGACATTAAACGTTTCTCTAGAAAGTATTGAATTTCTACACCGTTTAGCTAAGTTGAGATACATCAAATTTAAGAGTTCGAGTTCGAGTGCAGAAACTAAATCTCAATAGTTATACACTTCGTTGTTTTTGTTTTTGAAGTAATGCTGTCTTTAATGTTCCTACTATCAACACAGCCCATCCTTCCCGATTCCTGATAATTAAAATATGGAATAGTGTTTAAAATTAATCTTTTATTTAAAGTTAAATGAAAAATAAATAGCTTATCAAATTAACCTGCTGCATGAACGGTGACTAGTTCAGAAGGGTGGCTTTAAATTTAGAATACAATCAGATTAAAATTACAACTGAGGAAATAATACATTGGATCAATAAATTAAGGATATTTAGTAAATTAGCATAAAATTCAAGTTTATGAGATGATCGCTCAATTGAGTATTATGTTCTATACAAACAGGATCAATGAACGACAGGCTGGTTCGAGAAGTATTTGCAAAACACAAGCGAGAGGATAGCCATCAGTTTTATAAGGATGTTCAAACTTGGTCCACTTGTGTCCTTGAGAGGATCACCAACAGTATCCCCAATTACTGCTGCTTTGTGAATGTCGCTTCCCTTCTTTACCTTTTCACCATTTTAGATCATCATACCTGCCTAAATGTATTTTTTAGCATTGTCCCATGCACCTCCAGTATTTGATGCAGAAATTGCCATTTGAACTCCACTTACTATCGCACCTGGAAGAAAACCGAGTAATGCACGAGGGCCAAAGACATAGCCCAAGATGAAAGGGGTAACAGTTACCTAAATATTAAAGAAAATACCATTAATCCAGGCCAAATCATCTCTTTTAAAGATGCCTTAGTACTAACACTTATGCAAGCTCGGTAATCTGGTCTAACAGATCCATCAAGAATACCAGGATTTTCTCTGATTTGTCTTCTAACCTCTTAAATCATACCAAGGGCAGCTAATCCCACTGATTTCATGGTGAGAGCTGAAAAGGCATAGGGAAGCATAGATCCAAAGAGTAAACTTGTAAATATCATTGGATCATCAAAGGACATTTATCCTTACTTGAGGCTTCCAATACTAAAGCAAGTATGCATGAATGCTCCATAGAGGGCAAAACCAACCAAAGTAGCTGAACCAATAGCGAAACCTTTACCAATAGCGGCAGTAGTGTTACCGGCAGAATCGAGAATATCTGTTCGCTGTCTTACTTCAGGATCAAGCTAAGCCATTTCAGCAATACCCCCTGCATTGTCACTAATTGGACCATATCCGTCGATAGCCAAACAAATAGGTAGATTTGAAAGCATGCCTAACGCAGCTAGAGAAACTCCATAATAGCCTAGAGTCGAATGAGAATAGTACACCACAAAGCATAGGAGAATTACAGGAATAATGGTCGAGAGATACCCTAATGCAAGTCCATAAATAATATTAGTAGCGGCTCCAGTCTTGCAGGCAGTTGCCAGTTCTCTAACATGAACGTAAGAATAGCTGGTCATCACTTAAGTAGCATATCCAATGATCATTCCAGCAATAAGGCCAACTGATATACATCCGAATATATCAGGAAACAATTTAGTGTGAGGTATCTGATCGTTACCCATATATATAAATGGATCGGGAAAATATGTTTTAGCAAGAATGTAAATTCCAGGGACAAGTAAGATTGTCGAATAAATAAGTTGCTTTTTAAGTTATCCTTCAACTTCGATAGAATGCTCGATTTAGTTGCCTTCGGTAATTATGTATGTAACAGCTATACATATTAAGATACCTATGGCTGGAATTGCCAAAACAAAGATAAGATTGTCGATGTGCAGAGATCCATCTATGGCTTCAATTGAGTTACTACCAATTACAAGAGCAGCTGAGGTTGCCTCGGCAAAGGAACCAAACAAATCAGCGCTCATTCCAGCAACATCACCGACATTATCACCTACATTATCTGCTATTGTTGCAGGGTTTCGAGGACTATCCTCAGGAAGGTTGGATTAAACCTTTCCTACAAGATCAGAGCCCAAATCAGCTGCCTTAGTGTAGATACCTCCACCAACTCGAGCGAAGAGAGCAATAGTCGATCCTCCTAAACCATATCCTGCTATTGCCTCAAACATTTGTTCGAAATAATTTTATTCAATTGATGAATCTTCTCTATTAAACTAATCTTTAAAGATAAGGATGACAGTCATAAGAACCATCATAGAGATGGAGACCAAAGTGAATCCAATGACACATCCAGCTCGAAATGCTGTTCTAAAGGCTCTTCCCAAAGAATGTTTGGCTTAGAGAGTGGTCCTAATATTGGAATAGGTGGCCACTTTCATTCCAAATGCTCCGCAGAACATGGAAGTGACGGCTCCGACAATGAAGGCAATTGTAGTATAGTATGTTTACATACCATCAACACAGAAGAAGATGATGCCAGCCATAAGTATCACGAATATGGTGCATATTTTATACTCAGCAATAATGAACTCGCTGGCCCCTTCTTGTATAATTTCAGCAATCTTGACTGGATCATGAGCTTAATCAATTAGCTTTTCTTCTATATCTCCTTACTATCCTTCTTCTTTGGAAGGTTCCCTAATTACAATTTAGCTTAATTGGCGATAGTTGTAGATGGCCCATATGAGGCCCACAATTCCAGAAAAGAAAACGAATGGTACAACAAATCCACTCATAAATTATTAATTTCATAGTAAATAGATTCAATTAAATGATTCAACAAATTAATTTTAATATTCTTCATTCAAAACAAAAAATATTTAGATAATTTAAATTGTCATAATTTATCTACAGACTTGATCAGCAGCACTTTGTTGAAGACTTCTATTGTTAGATAACGCTTTTCATTGAAAATCGACTAGTAGGGCTATAGAATCTTACATTGGTAGCCATTTAATTAATTATTTATTTCTAGGATATGGCAAAAGTTTACCTATCAGGGCATCGCTATGTTTCTGAACTCCTTAATAACATTTTTATATAGTATTTAGAATATACTACACTTCCTCATCTCTCAAGTTCACTATATTTCGCAAATGTTTTCCTTTGAAGAAAAATATCTATTTTGATCTTTTCTTTGAATTAATGACATTGCATTTTCCATAAAGCTGCCCTTATATAAAAGTACCCTTGAATGTTTCCATAAGATCATAAATCTCAATCTTTCCCTCGTCAGCCAATCGACCATTTTTAAAATTTCCTGAATACCTAATCAAATACCCTAAAATCTGCAGCGATTACAAGCAAAAACAGCATCAGCTATTTTATCTTAATCAAAGGTACCCTAAATTATTGCTGAATCATGTTTTAAAGTTAGTTCACCTCGTCCACAAATCTTTCCCTATTTGAATTACCCTCTGTATTACACATAATTAGGATGATTTTTCCATATGAAAAGTGAGTTCTTACCATGCTT
>Ga0302280_1003193_pt1 | contig 12019 bp, 10 predicted proteins | sample III_Fen_E1_1_FD_198771 | JGI IMG/M metagenome (GOLD analysis project Ga0302280, IMG submission 198771) | Peat permafrost microbial communities from Stordalen Mire near Abisko, Sweden - III_Fen_E1_1 | ecosystem: Environmental > Terrestrial > Soil > Wetlands > Permafrost | place: Sweden: Abisko...
TGGAAGCAGTAACGGTACAGCTACAGCAATGGTAAGCGGTGGAAATACACCATATACCTATTTATGGACACCAAGCGGGAAAACTACCGCTACAATATCTAGCGAAAGTGCCGGTACATATAAAGTTGTAGTTATTGATGCCAACGGATGTAACGACAGTCTAAATGTTACTATTACATCAACTGCCGGAATAGACGGTATTACCGATAATTCAGGACAAATAGTAATATATCCAAATCCAAGCAATGGAATATTCAATGTGGTTTGTCATTCTGAACAAAGTGAAGTATCTTTGCCTATAATTAATGTGTATAATATTTTAGGCGAACAAGTGCTGACCGAGACCCTTCGTTCCACTCAGGGTGACAATATAGTTGATATAACTAACCAGCCAAACGGGGTTTATCTTTATCGGGTAATTGCAAACAATGGAGAACTGATAGGAGAAGGAAAGATGGTAATTCAGAAATAAATTACGAGAACTTCATAATCCGTTGCAGCATTTCAGGATTGGTTATCCGTATTTCTTTGCCGTCGGTTTCAATTACCTTTTCAGTTTTAAGGTCAGATAGGGTTCGTATCAGCGATTCGGGTGAAGTACCTACCATGCCTGCCAGGTTATCGCGCGATATTTTTATTACTCCTTCGGGCTGTAGTTTAGTGTAAAGGCTAAACAGGGCCGATGCTGTTCTTGCCTTTACTGTATTGTAAGCCAAGCCTAAAAGCCTTTCTTCTTTTTCACTGATATTATTTGCCAGCATACGTATAAAGCCGGCAGAAACTTCCTGGTTGTAGGTAATGAGTGAAATAAAATCGGATTGAGGGACAACAGCCAGTTCCACTTCATCAATGGCGGTAGCCGAATCGGAGTAGGGTTTATTTTCGAGCACGGAGATATAACCAAAAAAATCGCCGGGGCTAAGAATTCCGGAAACAAATTCCTTTCCTTCCGAGCTCATTTTCCAGGTTTTCACTTTCCCCTGTGTTATTAAAAATACAGGTCCCGAAGCTTCTCCTTCTTTATAGATATCTGCTTTTTTGGCATATTTTTTTATACCGTATTTTGAGGTGTCGAGTTCATGCAGCTGAAATCGTTTGGCTTCCCCGATAAACTGCATAAGGCCGTTCATATCGCGGGAATAGGTGTGCCGTAAAAATTCATTGCGTTTCAGGCGGGCCTCCACCGCATTAATCAGGTCGGTTTTGTCAAACGGCTTGGTGAGATAATCATCGGCGCCCAGGTTCATGCCTTTGCGTATCTCGCTTTTTTCGGCTTTTGCCGTAAGAAATATAAAAGGTATACTCTTGGTGGAAGGCCCTTCTTCGAGCATTTGTAATACTTTATAGCCGTCAAAATCCGGAAGCATAATATCGCAGATGATAAGATCGGGCTTTTCCGTTTTCGCATATTCAACGCCTGTTCCGGCCGTGCAGGCTTGAATGACGGAATAATTAAACAGCTCCAGCATTTCGGCAATGTTTTCCAGCATTTCCTTGTTGTCTTCTATTACCAGTATTTTTTTCATCGGGGATTTTGTTTTTATAGTTTGTTTGTATCGGCCGGTTGTTCAGATGCATTGGCGATAAAGACCTTGAAAATACTTCCTTCATTTTCCCGGCTGGTAAATGAAATGTGGCCGTTTAAAAGGTCGATATATTTTTTTACAATACTCAATCCAAGTCCGGTACCTTCAATATTGAGTGTGTTTTTTGCCCGGAAAAAGCGTTCGAATAAATTAGCTTGTTCCGTTTGCGGAATTCCTATTCCGTGGTCTTCCACCGTAAACTCAAGTCCGTTAGTACTTACGTATGTGGTGAAATTGATATTGGAGTTTTCAGGGGAATATTTGAGCGCATTGGTTAACAGGTTTGAAGTTACATTGGCAAGTATGGACTTGTCCATATACACCATCGTGCCGGGAGAATGATGGGTGTAAATAATCTTCTGGCCTTTTTTCAGGATTCCCTGCAGTTCATCCACCATTTCTTCCGAAAATTTCCGCATGTCGAATTGCATCGGGTTGGTTAAGGTTTTGCCTTGTTCCAACTGGTCGAGTGAAAGGAAGTTGTTCAGGATGTTAACCATGTTTTGAATGGCGGACTTGATACGCTTAAGGTGCTGAATATTTTTATCTTTTAGCAGGGCCGGATTAGGTCCCTCATGTTCAATATATTCACCAATAAGTTCGGTAGAAGAAAGTATGGTGCTCAGCGGAGTTCTGAATTCATGCGATGCCAGTGAAACAAAGCGTGATTTCAGTTCGTTTATCAGTTTTTCCTTATCAAGGGCTGCTTTCATGTTTTCTTCCGCCAGTTTCAGTTTGTTTATGTTTTGTTTTACCAGAAGTATTTCAGTAACTTCTGTATTAACAGTTCGCAAAGGTGCGCCATGAATGATATAATAATTTCCGGAAAGCATAGTTTCGAAGCTGATTTCGCCGCCCTGGAATATTTCCGAAAGTTTGGTTTTTATTCCATCTTTTTCTTCTTCGGGGAATCTGTTTAAATAACAAGTTCCGACCAATTTTTCAGGGCTTAGTTCTTCCCGGGTAAGTTCCCGTCCATCTACAAATAAATAATTCAGGCTGTGGTCTAAAACGGTTATGGAGCCATCGGGAAAGTTGTGGGCTATGGTTCTGTAAAAGAGCTGGCTTTCCTTCAACTGATCTTCAATTTTTTTTCTTTCGGTAATATCTTCCGAAATTCCTAAAATATAAAGCGGGTTGCCCATATTGTCGTATACCGGAATTTTTTTTGTGTGCATCCATCGTTGTCCATAAGCAGTATTGATAAAATCCTCCGAAATATCAATTTCCTTTATACCTTCTAATACATCCCTGTCATTTTTGCTATGTTGGTCGGCTTGTTCTTTTGGTAAAAAATCATAACTGGTTTTTCCTTTAAGCTCATCGGATGTACGTCCCACAATCTTTTCCGCTTCTTTATTTATACGCAAATAGCGCAAGTCTTTAGCGTCTTTCACAAAAACGGTGTTGGGTATATTATCCAGTATCGAATCTAAAAAGTGATTGGCCCGGCGTAGTTCTTCCTCCGCTTCTTTCCGGGGGGTAATGTCGCGCACCACGCATTGAAAACCTTCTACCAATTTACCCTTGCTCACCATTACTACTGTCTGTTCCACCCATTTTTTTTCGCCCTGTTTGGTGCTTATGGGAAATTCGAAGCGTGTTTCAGGTATTTTATTTTCAAACTGGTTTTTATAAAATTCCTGCACTTTTTCCCTCCATGCAGGTTGAACCAAAAAGGCAAAATTCTTTCCAATTAATTCATCGGTGGTGTAACCCATAAGCGATTCAAGCCTGGCGTTAATAAAGGTAAATGTTCCTTTATAATCGGAAGAGTAAATAACATCGCCTACTTCCTCAATCATTTTCCGCAGGCTTTGTTCACTTTCCCTTATTTTTTTTTCGGCCAGTTTTCTCTTTGCAATTCCCTTATTTAGCCGGAACAGGATAATGAAGATAAAGAGCAGCGCCGCAATGCCCGTATAATAGCTGTCGGCAATGGCATTGCGCCGGGCAGCCATAGAGGAATTGATCCACACGGTTAGGGAGTGTATTTCCTCATTGGTAATTTCGTTCGTTTTAGATAGAATGCTGTTTATTAATACTTCTGAAATTTCTGTTTCATCTGCCGGCAGGCGCGGGCTCATATTAACAGAGTCTTTAGCGGGTAGGGTTTTTTCCATATCCGACACAAGTTTTTCCAGTTCAAAAACCTTTTGTTTTTCCAGCGAATTGCTTTGTGCCGTATCCAGCAGGCTTTGAACGTAACTATTTAATATCCGTTCATTTTGGGCGGTAAGGCGGGCATAATAAGGTTGGCGCGACAGGCTATATTTATCGGACAAGTTTTCAACTTCTTCCGCTTTAAATTGAATTTGGTAAACAACTTTTATAATATTGTTCGTACGCCTTTCTATACGGGCCGATTGCTCCCCTAAATTAAAATTTTGGTATGCATAAAATACCGATGATGCCACCACCAGGCATGCACCTATAAAAAAAGCTGTTACCGTCCGTTCTACTTTCATGCTATACAATAGTACAAATATAGCGGTAAGTTGTCAGTAATGCCTAATTGGCAGATTAACATAATTTGCTATATTTGTGACATATTAATCTTTTTTAAAAAGCAATTTTATAACCTTTGCATGAAAAATAAATACGTATTACTTCTTGGCTTTTTCTTTATGGGTATGGGTGAAGTTTTCGCTCAATATACGGATCTGTTTAATTTCAATGGCGTAAATGGTGCATTGCCTGTATGTCAATTAGTTCAGGCCGGAGGCAGGTTATACGGAACGGCATTTCAAGGAGGCGGAAATGATAGCGGTTGTATTTTTTCAATTGATATTAACGGTGCCGGATATGTAGACATGCATGATTTTACTATGCCGACCGGTGCATGGCCTATTGGCTCTTTAGTAATTGAAGGAGGTAAATTGTATGGTACTACTTTCATTGGGGGCGAATATGGTGTAGGTAGCGTCTTTTCCATAGATACCAATGGTAGCGATTTTACATCCCTGAATGGTTTATGGGGTGGATACGACTCGATATTTACCCAGAACGACTGTGGATTTCCTGAAGGAGATGTATTGCCCTCCGGTCGTAAACTATTTATATTGGCATCGGGCGGAGGGTCGCCGGCTGACGGTGGTTGCGTGTTTTCGGTTGATACCAATGGCATCGACTATCACAATATATTTGATTTTGATACGGCAAACGGCGCCGCGCCGCTGGGTTCCTTAACGCTTCTTTCCGGGGATGTATTATACGGTATGACATCGTTAGGCGGGGCACATGACAGTGGTTGCATATTCTCGGTAGATACTAATGGCACCGGATATAGAGATTTACATGATTTTAATGGACCTAAGGGCGCAGTACCCAACGGTTCCTTAACGCAAATAGGTGGAGTGCTGTATGGCGTTACATCCAAAGGCGGAGCAAACCATCAAGGCTGTATTTTCTCTATCGATACTAATGGAAACAACTATAGGGACCTGTTTGATTTTAATGGTACCGATGGTGCAAATCCCAATGGATCTTTAACGTCTGTTGCAAACACATTGTATGGCGTGACAGTTGAAGGAGGTACTGTTAATTCAGGTGTTATATTCTCAATTGATACCAATGGTAGCAACTACAGAGATATGTATAGTTTTAATGGCACTACAGGAGCTGCCCCTTATAGTTCTTTAACGCTTGCCGGAAGCAAGTTCTATGGAACGGCGGTAGCCGGAGGAGCAAATGATTCAGGGGTGGTTTTTAGTTACGGACTTGGCTGTTCCAATTCATTTAATGAACCTATTTGCATGGTTACAATCGATACCGCTAATAATAAAGCTGAAGTGATTTGGGGAAGAACAAATTCCCCTCCGGGTGCCGGTACTTACAATGTGTTTAGAAATTCAGGAAGTGGATTTTCTTTGGTAAATGCACAAGCGGTAAATGTCCTTAGTCAATATATTGACCTTGGTTCTAATCCTTCAGCGGGACCTGTTAGTTATAAACTATCTACTACAGATTCCTGCGGAGAATCTTCATTAAGCGCAATACATACAACGATATACCTTACCACTTCTGCCGGAATAAATGCATTTGTTTTAAACTGGACTGCTTATGTGGGATTTACTCCTTCTGTATATCGCATCTTCCGTGGACCTGCCTTAAATGCCATGGTTCAAATTGATTCGGTACCATCTTCTATTTTAACGTTTACCGATTCATTTCCTCCATTGGGTTCGTTCTATGCTATTGAAGCGGTGAATCCATCGGGTAATTGCATACCTACTACGCACAAACCGCGCAACGGTTCAGCATTACTTTCCGGTTCATTCTCCAATGGCTTTAATACACGGACATTGACGGCCATTCAAACCATAGGTTCAAATGTAAGTAAGTTAAACGTTTACCCAAACCCGAGCAATGGAATAATTACGCTGAACTATTCCCTGAATAGCGGAGGAAATGTTGCAACCACTATTGTAAATGAACTGGGACAAATAGTATATAATAATACCAAACAAAGGAGTTCCGGCAATGTTACCGAACAATTAAACTTAGAGAACCTTACACCGGGTATATATTCCCTGCGTATGCAAACCGATAATAGCATTATGGTTCGCAAGGTGGTAATTATGGGTAATAGGTAGAGAACTGAAAATCATTATTAGTTCTCAGCTTTCAGCTTTACTTGTTTACTAGGGCTCAACTGCTTGTTCTTTAAAGCTATGCCTGCCTTGTCAATCCGGTATTCGTAATGTACATGCGATGAATCACCCAATAGGGTGTCGAGGTCGGAGGAAAGGGCATTTTCTTCCATAGTTAATTTACCGTCAGCGCTTAAGTTACCTGATATAATTCTTTGATAGGCACTGGGTGGATCGATATAAAAATAGTTTTCGCCCAGTAAAAAAGTTTGACCTATGGTGCTGTCCTTTAATAGCGTAAAATAAATAGTGGTGGAGTAGTAATTAGGGTCGGCCTCGTAACTGGAGTAGATAAGCGTCCATATTAATAGGGTAGTGCCATCGGTAAGGGTTGTTTTAAAAAGGCCATAGGCATTAGAAAACTTGGTCTCACCAATATCCAGTTTACTTGCCCATTTTTCAAAATGATGTTTTGCTTTTACCGAATCGATTGTATAAAATTCATTCAATACTTTGCTGCTATCCATTGTCAAACTATCTATGAACCAATATTTTGCAAGTATCTTCAGCATACTTGTTCCCAACGAATCATTTTTTGCCACCTTATTCATGTAAGTAGTATCAATTACTATAGGGAAGCTATTGTTATCTTTAAAATGCAGAAGCAATTTTGCAACAGGGTTAGCGGAAGATATGGTAGCAGCGGTTTTAGTTGAGTCTGCATGGCTTTTAGGGGTGCCGGCTTTTTGTTCGTTATGGCATGATGTGGCAAGGCAGCCAATTAAAAGAAGCAAAGAGATGCTTGTTAGTGCTTTATGGTTCATCGTTATTTTTTACGTTTCGCTAAGATAGCTTCCAAATCAATTTTAGCGCAATCGGTTAATAACTGCGCAGTAATATCCAAGGGCATTTCATCGGCATTTTTAAAATTGATGCAGCCTTTCTGGAATGCAGCCTTTTTAAATAGTCCGGAATATTTTTCGTGAATGGGTTTATGCATATACATAGGCAATAGATGCAATGTCATATGGTTTTTCTGGCCGGCAAGTCCATACGCAAAAGTAGTGTTGATTTTATATTGTATCATGTCGCCGCCCATCATTTTCCCGACTTCCGGCTTCACCTTTTTGTTGGTCTTCAGAATAAGCTCATGGATAGAGCTTAGCAGTTCTTTCCTTTCAGGTTCTTGTTTGGAGAGATATTCGTTGACAGTCATAATGATGATTATGGGTTGCTAAAATAACACAATGTATGAGATAAAGTTACAAAAGCGCCGGAAGAAATATTTAATTTCATCTGTGCTAAAACACAAAATAAATTTTTATAGTTTTGCATGAAACAAGAGAAAAACATATTATGGCAGTTTACCGTTTTAAAGTATACTTTGAAGATGATGAAAGCATTATCCGTGAAATTGATATAAAGTCGACCCAGACTTTTGAAGATTTCCATAACACCATTCAGGCATCTGTTGGATTTGATAGTGTGCATCCCGCATCATTTTACGTAAGCGGTGATACCTGGCGCAGAGGTAAAGAGATAGTGCTTCTTCACAAAAAGCACACCAGCGGCTTAAAAGGCACCTGGATGCATGAAACTAAAATTGCCGCTTTTGTAGAAGATCCGCATCAGAAGTTTGTATATGAATTTGACCCCGATGGGGGAAACTGGATACTGTTGGTAGAACTGATGAAAATTATTCCGGAAGCTTCCGTAACCTATCCCCGGGTAAACAAAAGTGTAGGAGCTGCACCTGCACAATATAAAGTTACATCGCCTGATGAAATTCCGGCTGTGGAAGAGGATGAGGATGAAGTTGCCGTAGTAGATGATTCGGAAGATACATACGTTCATCCGGAAGCGGAAGCTCATATCGATATTGCCGAAGAGGAAGAAGCCATGCCGCGCCGTATAGTAAAAGCAGCGGAAGCCGATATGTCGGAGGATGAAGCGATTGAAGAAGCAACTGAAGACGACGACGGTATGCTGGACGAAGAAGATGAAAGCGCCGAACAGCACGAAGAAGAGTTATAATAATTCATAATTTACAATTCAGCATTGTGGTTTTGCGTTTACTTTTCGCTTCTCAAAACCGGCATAAAATAGAGGAAATAAAACCTCTACTGCCTTCTTCCATAGAATTGCAATCACTTACGGAAGTAAATTATTTCGATGAAATTCCTGAAACATCTCCTACCCTGGCCGGGAATGCTTTACAAAAAGCCCAATTTATATTCAATAAATTTCAAATGCCCTGCTTTGCCGATGATACAGGATTGGAAATAGATGCCTTGGACGGCCGGCCGGGAGTATATTCAGCACGATATGCAGGTGAGAATAAAAGTGCCGATGACAACATTCAAAAGATATTGGGGGAATTACAAGGTATTGAAAATCGTTCTGCCGCATTTAAAACTGTTATTGCCCTCGTCGGCTTGACCGATAAGCCCCTGTTATTTGAAGGTATAGTGAAAGGCTCCATTACAAACGATAAACAAGGTGCCAACGGTTTTGGCTACGACCCTGTATTTATGCCCGAGGGCTATTCCATAACCTTTGCACAAATGAGTCTGGATGAAAAAAACAAATTAAGCCACCGCAGCAAAGCAGTGAAAAAGTTTGCTGAGTGGCTGGGGAATAGGGTGGGTTAGAGTAAATACGTCATTGCGAGGAACGATGCAATCTCTATAGTTTAAAAATATTAAATGTAGATGAAGTGAAAAGAGGCGGTGCTGTCTATATTATATCTAATAAAGTTCATTCGAGCTTATATATTGGTGTTACATCTGATTTAAAGAAAAGGGTTTATGAGCATAAAAATAATGCTTTCCCAGGTTCATTTACGGCAAAGTATAAATTGCATAAACTAGTTTACTTTGAAGGGTTTCACAGAATTGAAGAAGCAATTGCCAGAGAAAAGCTATTAAAGGGAGGTTCAAGAAATGCAAAAAACGAACTAATAAATTCAATGAATCCTAAGTGGAGAGATTTGTTTGATGATTTACTATTGTAGTAGAGATTGCTTCGTTCCTCGCAATGACGAGAGTCCCTCGTTTTGAGGAATTTTCCTGCTTTCTTTCCCAATTCCCAAACTTTATTATCTTTGTTATACTAATACACCGGACAATAAGAGTTTAGTTTAGTATTAAAATAGAATATGATAAAAGTAAAATCTAGATTATATTTATGTTTTATATTCTTATCAATATACTGTTTAAATGCAGTTGGGCAGGTATCTAAGTCTGCTGATAGCTCCAAGTGCAAGCCCTATGGATATTTAAAATTGAATGTAGGATTCGGACTACCATTAGGTAATGGGTTCTTTTCCGCAATTACTACAGGGTATTACGGGCAAGCAGTAACCGGGTATACTATAAATTTTTCTGCCGCATACCCCATAGCGAAATCTTATTGGGGTATAATGGTATCGGCCGGTTATGCGGTAAATGGATTTGATGCATCAGGGTTTCCTATAGGAGTTGCACCTACTATCACGGGGAATTATAAAACCTATAGTATACTTGGCGGAGGATATTATGCTTTACCAGTGAAAAATAGTGTTTTTGATTTTAGGTTTTTAATCGGTCCACTTTTCTTTAATTATCCTGGAGTAATTGGTAATGATTATCGAATGGGAAATCCTGTTGGTTTAGGCGCGGTTAATAATACATGGAATGTAAGTCCGGGGAATACATTATCATTAGCCTATGACATTGGAGTAGGATGGAGGACTTTAATAACTTCAAAATTATTATTTTCAATAAATTTAGATGTTTGCTTTTCAAATACAGAAGGGTTAATGACCCACGATGTTCAGTATACAAATAACTATACCGGACAAGTATCAAATGAGGTAAGTTATAATTCGTTAAATATTGTTCTTTTAAACATTGGCGTAGGGCTTGGCTATAAATTGTAATCTTTTAGGTGAGGGATTGCAGTGAAAAAGTTTGCTGAGTGGCTGGGGAATAGGGTGGGGTAGATGAGATAAATTTGTATCTTGGTATTTTAATGTAATGGAAAATGAAGGGGAGGCATTGTATATACTGTTTGGTTTTTGTTTTCATCACATCTTTTTCTTTTGCACAAAAGGATAGCAATAAAGTTAAGTTTTCTCCATCTATTCGTATTAATGTTGGTGTTGAATTTCCATCAGGAATTGAATTAGGGCAGCTAGTTAGTTCATTTGATGAATATGCAAATGTTGGACCTTGTATGAGTATCTATGCTAATGTTCCAATAAATAATAGCTGTTTTGGTATTGCGGGAATGCTAGGGTATGGGTTAAATACATATAATACATTTACTGTTCCTAATACCTATGATGCAACAAATGTGACCTCTATAAATGCAGAAAATTATAGCATTTTTACTGCTATGCCTGGAATATATTTAATTATTCCTGGAAAACACATTTCCTTTGATTTTCGATTATCGGGAGGAGAAGTTTATTTTAAAACCCCACAAATAAGCTATACCGGAGAATTTAATAATTATGCGTTGGCCCCTGGCTATGGAGTAATTGAGAATGGTACTTGGATTATAAATGGAGGAAGTACTAATTCATTTGCAATTGATATTGGGGTATCTTTAAAGACTATGGTTGCAAAAAAAATATTTGTTGCTTTGAACGCTGATTTTTTGTATTCTGATTTACACGGAGGGTTAACTACAACTACACAATTTACGGGTAAATACAATGGAATACAATCTACATACATTTATGATAATTTATATTCTTTTCTTTATACGGATCTTTCTCTATTTAATATAACCTTTGGGCTTGGCTATAAATTGTAATCTTTTGCGTGAGGGGTTGCAGTGAAAAAGTTTGCTGAGTGGTTGGGGAATAGGGTGGGGTAGAGTAAATACGTCATTGCGAGGAACGAAGCAATCTCTATAGTTTAAAAATATTAAATGTAGATGAAGTGAAAAGAGGCGGTGCTGTCTATATTATGACTAATAAAGTTCATTCGAGCTTATATATTGGTGTTACATCTGATTTAAAGAAAAGGGTTTATGAGCATAAAAATAATGCTTTCCCAGGTTCTTTTACGGCAAAGTATAAATTGCATAAACTAGTTTACTTTGAAGGGTTTCACAGAATTGAAGAAGCAATTGCAAGAGAAAAGCTATTAAAGGGAGGTTCAAGAAATACAAAAAATGAACTAATAAATTCAATGAATCCTAAGTGGAGTGATTTGTTTGATGATTTACTATTGTAGTAGAGATTGCTTCGTTCCTCGCAATGACGAGAGTCCCTCGTTTTGAGGAATTTTCCTGCTTTCTTTCCTAATTCCCAAACTTTATTATCTTTGTCATACTAATACACCGTAACCATGAAAAGATTTTTACCACTCGGAGTTTTGTTATTTGCATTTGCCCATACAGGCATTTCACAAATTACTATTACCGAAGCTGATATGCCCCAACCGGGCGATACCGTTCGCCTCAGTACTTCAGCCGATAGTGCCGGGTTGCCTACTCCCTCATTAACCGGTGCGGGTATTACCTGGAATTATTCAGCCCTTATTGCAGCTTCCCAAACAATAGATACTTTTTTGAACGTTACGTCAACACCTTTTGCCTACCAGCTTTTTTTTAACGATGCCATTTTATATCCTGCCTATAAATCTACGGTGGCGCAGTCCGGCCCTGATTTTCCGGCCAATGCTTTTGTAACCATTAACAGCGTTATCGATTATTATAAAGCCCAATCATCTAATTACGAAAGTGTGGGATATGGTGCCAGTATTAATTCCATACCTACATCTGTGAAAGATGATACCATTGATGTGGTTTATAAATTTCCTATGAATTATGGCAATAAAGATTCCTGCC
>Ga0302280_1003200_pt1 | contig 11999 bp, 10 predicted proteins | sample III_Fen_E1_1_FD_198771 | JGI IMG/M metagenome (GOLD analysis project Ga0302280, IMG submission 198771) | Peat permafrost microbial communities from Stordalen Mire near Abisko, Sweden - III_Fen_E1_1 | ecosystem: Environmental > Terrestrial > Soil > Wetlands > Permafrost | place: Sweden: Abisko...
GTAAAATATGAATTTAAATAAAATTATTCCAATAATTTTAGGTATTGTAATTATCTTATTTGGTTTATTTTTTATAATATCAACTGCACCTCTTTCTTTTATTTATAGAAACGGTAGTACTTTTTTTCTTCATGGTAATGCTTTAAAAGCCATTGGAATTGTTTTTATAATCATTGGTGCTAAGCTTTTATACAAAGTTTATTTATTGAATAAATAACAATTATTTTGATTGCCTAATAACTAATAAGCATTATCACATGGGTTAGAGGTTTCCTCTTAACAGCATCATTATCAAAATTATTTAAGCTATCGAAAAAATCGATATACAATTAAATAATTTATTGTATAATTCGAAATCTACTGATGAGACGTCGGAAAAAATGGATTCCCGACAGAAGCATTCGGTCGGATTAACTGACACTCGCAGTTGCTCGGGAATGACGGTGGATTTGGATAGCACGAATTTAGCACATAAGCTGTTGTAGCAAAAAGGTGTTTTATTGACGGTGGTATAAGTATATAGAAATAAACAAGTTGTGGTTTGCGCTGGCTTAGCTCAGTTGGTAGAGCAGCTGATTTGTAATCAGCAGGTCGGGGGTTCGAAGCCTCTAGCCAGCTTTTGATATAGGAGAGGCTGAGAAAGGAGTCCTGTTTATAAACTGCGACGAAAAGGAGCAGTTTATAGGACGGGTGGCCGACCCGAAGTGAGGAGCGTCACAAGAGTGATGCGACGAACGAAGGGCGCCGAAGCCTCTAGCCAGCTCCAGAGATAGATTCCCACTTTCGCGGGAATGACAGAAGTATCAGGGCAGTTACCCAAGTGGTCAACGGGGGCAGACTGTAAATCTGCTGCACACGCTTCGGAGGTTCGAATCCTTCACTGCCCATTATATTTATGGCGACAAAGACCTTACTAGTCACTGGCGGATGCGGATTTATAGGGTCTAATTTTGTCAGGCATATCCTTTCCCATCATCAAGATCTTCGTGTCATCAATTTCGATTCCCTTACCTATGCCGGTAATCCGGATAATTTAGCTGATATTAAGGATGCCCGTTACACATTTTTCCGTGGTGATATAACATCCAGCACTGATGTCGAAGCGGTGATGAAAAAGGTCCAGCTTGTCGTTCATTTGGCGGCTGAATCACATGTTGACCGCAGCATTAAATCTTCCGAAGTTTTTACCCGCACCAACGTATTAGGCACGCAAATCCTACTTGATCATGCACGGGCAAATTCTATTGAACGCTTTGTGCATGTCTCAACAGATGAGGTTTATGGGAGTTTAGGGCCTGGGGGGTATTTTACAGAAAAATCTCCCTTGGCGCCGAACAGCCCTTATGCCGCAAGCAAGGCTGGGAGTGATCTACTTGTTCGTTCTTATTGTCACACCTTTGGTTTTCCTGCTATCATCACGCGTTGTTCCAATAATTACGGGCCCTATCAATTTCCTGAGAAACTTATTCCTCTGATTATTGCTAATGCTCTTGAAAACAAACCGTTGCCGGTTTATGGGGATGGGCTGAATGTGCGTGACTGGCTTTATGTTAAAGACCATTGTCAGGCTATTGATACTGTTCTTCACCATGGGAAAACCGGAGAGACTTATAATATTGGCGGACATAATGAGTGGCGTAATATTGATGTCGTAAAGCTTATTCTTAAAGAATTAGGCAAGTCGGAAAGTTTGATCACCTATGTTAAAGATAGGCCAGGTCATGACCGCCGTTACGCGATTGATGCCAGCAAGCTTAAGGGCGAATTGGATTGGGAGCCTACGGTAAAATTTGAAGAGGGCATGATAAGAACAATTGCCTGGTATCTGAAGAACAAGGAATGGATCGCCCGGATCAAAAGCGGGGCTTATCGTATTTAAAAGAGATTATTCTTTTGCTTTAATTAAAGTTTTCTGGTATTTTGAACGAATTGATAAGAAGATAGCAACGATGCGGGCGTAGTTCAGTGGTAGAACTCTAGCCTTCCAAGCTAGTAACGTGGGTTCGATTCTCACCGCCCGCTCCAATTGTAGTTTACTATAAAGGATGTGTATGAAGGTAACCCTGCTTGTTCCTACTTTGAATGAAGCTGTAGGCATGCGCGCGATCATGCCCAAGGTCAAAAAAGAATGGGTCGATCAAATTCTGATCGTTGATGGGAAATCTAAGGATGGCACTGCTGAGATTGCCCGTGAAATGGGTTATGATGTCGTGATTCAGCAAACGCCGGGTATACGGGGTGCTTATATGGATGCCTTGCCATTTATCAAGGGGGATGTCATCCTAACCTTTAGTCCTGACGGCAATTCGATTCCTGAGCTTATCCCTGTCTGTGTTGCTAAAATAAAAGAAGGTTATGACATGGTCATTATTTCTCGCTACGCCCAAGGGGCTAAGAGTTATGATGATGATGCGGTGACATCTTTTGGTAATTGGTTATTTACGGCCTGCATTAATTTGTTACATGGCTCTAAATATACCGATGCGATGGTGATTTATCGTGCCTATCCTAAGAAATTAATTTATGATTTGGATTTGGATAAAGACTCCAGCTATACCTTTGAAGAAAAATTATTCAAGACTAAAATTAGCTGGGAACCTTTATTATCTATTCGTGCCGCTAAGAGAAGATTGCAAGTAATCGATATCCCTGGTGATGAGCCTGCCCGTGAAGGTGGGGAGCGTAAATTACAGGTTTTAAAATGGGGTGCGGCGTATATGTTTGAAATTTGGCGGGAGATTTTCATTTGGCGCTAAAGAGTGTTGTGATTAAGCGGATTAGCATCATTGGCGATGGGGGCTGGGGGACAACCCTGGCGATCCATTTAGCCCGTAAGAAATACCCTGTCACGCTTTGGGGGGCATTTGAGGAAAATGTTGCTCAAGTTAACAAATCTCGTGAGAATAAGAAATTCTTACCGGGTATTAAAATTCCCCAACAAGTCAAATTAACCTCTGATATTAATGAAGCTATTTTGTTTGGGGATCTGATCGTATTATCTTCCCCATCAGAATATTTAACAGATGCTTTAAGCAAGATCCAGAACACTGCTTATAAGGGTAAGGTTTTTGTCAGTGTAGTTAAAGGGATACATCCTAAATCCTTTAAGCGCATGTCAGAGATCATTCAGGAGTATTTGCCTAATGTTAAGTTAGTCGTATTATCAGGCCCAACCATTGCCGGTGAGGTGGCTCAAAAAATACCTACGACCGCAGTGGCTGCTTGCGCGGATCAGAAATTAGCGGTTACCATTCAGAAAATTTTTAATTCAGACACCTTCCGTATTTATACCAATACAGATCTTGTTGGCGTTGAATTTGGCGGTAGTGTCAAGAATGTCATTGCGTTGGCCTGTGGTATCTGTGATGGCCTTAAATTAGGTACCAATGCCAAGGCCGCTGTTTTAACCCGTGGCCTTGGTGAAATCACCCGTTTAGGGATGGCCTTGGGCGCCCGTCGTGAGACTTTTTATGGTCTCACAGGATTGGGAGATTTGGTGACCACCTGCTTTAGTCCCAGCAGCCGTAATCGCACCGTAGGGGAAGCATTGGGCCGTGGCGGGAACATTAAGGATATATTGGGCGGCATGAATGCGGTGGCTGAAGGTGTTGTGACGGCAAAAGCCGTGTATCTTTTGGCTAAAAAGATGAAAATACCTATGCCTATAGTCACGGAAGTGTACAAGATTATTTTTGAAGGCAAGTCGGCGTCACGTGCGATGAAGGATTTGATGGGACGTTCTTTAAAATCAGAGTAGCATTTATCTGGTATCTTTAGAGGCTGTTTTCGACGGGAGCTAGTAATTGGGCCTTTTTTGGATTGACAAAGAAAAAATTATCAATTAGACTTTGACGTAATCGACTAAGCAACAGAATAAACAGGAGGATTGGATGGAGAAATTATCGTTTTATGATGTGAAGACCAAGGGAAAATTTGATTCTGATAGCTATGAAGTAAGAGAAAAAAGTGGCCGCTTTTTCGCTGTTGCCAAATCACCTAAAGGTACGCATGAATGCTGGCGCGTTTTGAGCAAGGATCAAGCTGCGAAACTTAAAAAGAAATAAGTATTAGTGATAATCAAGGAATAATTTTATTAGTAAGAAAGTTTTAAAGTCTAAAGCGTTAGCTCAAAAAATTGCAAAATTTGCTGATGATACCAAAGCACAGGACATTGTCATTTTAGACATGCGTGGGTTGGTTAATTTTTGTGATTTCTTTGTTATCGCGACAGGAACATCTGACCGTCAAGCTAGGGCCATAGCCGAAGGTATCGAAGATGGTCTGAATGCTGAAGATCTTAAAGTCAGTCCCAGTCGCAATTTGAAAGCCTTAGGTGGCCAGCAGTTTTCTCAGGAGAATGGTGCTTGGGTTTTGTTAGATATGGGTGATGTGGTGGCTCATATTTTTGAGCCTCAAGCCCGCGAATTCTACGCCCTTGAACATCTCTGGCAGGATGCTGTTAAAATTGAATATAAGACACGTGGCAAAAAAAAGTAATTATTTTGTTTAGATAAAGCCCCTTTAAGGAAAATTTCTTTAAGGGGCTTTTCTTTTGAAGCAGGGGCATCTATGTTTTCTGATACGCGGCTAAAATTACAAGAAATCATTACTGAATCTTTAAAAATATTTGAAGGGATAATAAATCCTTCCGTGCTTATTGATATACCATCGGATAAGCAGCACGGTGAATTTTCCTGCAACATTGCGCTCCAATTAAGCCGGCTCCTTAAGAAAAGTCCATTACTTATTGCTCAAGATTTGAAGCCTCGCATAGAGGAGCTTTTGAAGAATTGCCCTCTGCATGGAGAGATATCTAAGATTGAGATTAAAGCGCCGGGTTTTATTAATTTCTATTTGTCTCCAGAAGGTTTTTATACTGTCCTTTACGATGTCTTTAAACAAAAAGAGAAATATGGGACTTCGAATTTTGGTGGGCTTAAGAAATTTTGCTTAGAGTTTGTCAGTGCTAATCCCACAGGCCCTCTGACAGTGGCCCACGGCCGTCAGGCAGCGGTAGGTGACACCTTGGTTAATATCCTCCTAGCCGTCGGTTTTGATGCCAAGAGGGAATATTATGTCAACGATGAGGGGAATCAAATTAATATCCTGGGTCGTTCCATCAAGGTGCGCGCCCAGCAAATCTTAGGCCTAGATATCCCTCTTTTTGAAGATGCTTATCAAGGTGACTATATCCGGGTGATGGCCCAAGAATTCATGGACCAGGAGCATATTAAAACGCTCGAAGGATTGGAGCAACAGTCAGACGCAGCTTTTAGGAAATTTGGGGTTGTTTATCTGATGGATATGATCAAAAAGGATTTAGAAGACTTTGGTGTTCATTTTGATATCTGGTCCTATCAATCAACGATTGCCAATCCCCAAGCCATTGAAGCTTTATTGGCTGATTTAAGAGCTAAAGATTTTATTTATGATAGTGAAGGGGCCTGGTGGTTTAAGTCAACCTTGTGGGGAGATGATAAAGACAGGGTGGTGAGAAAGAGTGACGGGCAATACACCTATTTGACGCCGGACATTGTTTATCATAAGGATAAATTCGCACGAGGTTTCGAGCGCATTGTGAATATTTTAGGGCCGGATCATCATGGCTATATTCCCAGGATAAAGGCTGCAGCAGGAGCTCTGGGCCATTCGGTGGATGATCTGGACATCTTAATCGTGCAATTAGCCACGATTTATCGCGATGGCAAAGAAGTTTCTATGTCGACCCGTAGGGGTGAATTTATTTCCGTACGTGAAGTCATCGATGAGGTGGGGCGGGACGCGGCCAGGTTTTTCTTTTTGATGCGCCAGGTGAGCGCTCATCTGGAATTCGACTTGGAATTGGCTAAAAAACAAAGTTCTGATAATCCGGTGTACTATATTCAATATGCCCATGCGCGTATTAATAGCATTATCCGCAAAGCGCACGACGAGCTGCTTTATCTGCCCAAGACACAAGATTTGAAATACTTACAGCAGCCCGAAGAGATGGATTTGATGCGGAAGATTGGTCTTTATCCTGATATACTCATTGGATGCGCCAGGACCTTGGAGCCTTTTGGACTTGTGAGGTATTTACAGGAATTGGCCGCAGCTTTTCATAAGTTTTATGATTCATGCCGGGTTCTAGATGATAATAAGGAAATTTCCATTGAGCGTTTGGCTTTAATTGAAGCCGCACGGGTAGTATTAGGAAATGGTTTAAGGTTGCTTGGAGTATCAGCCCCACAGAAAATGTGAGAACAATTTTGACTAAACGTTGGAATATTCAAACGCAAGACCCGCAGTTGCAAAAGAATATCAGCGATGCTTTGGGCATTCATCCCATCATATCCCAGCTTTTAATCAATCGTAAGATCTTTTCAGTCTCCCAAGCCAAGATGTTTTTATTAGCAGATATGGTCTCATTGCATAATCCTTTTTTGCTGACCGACATGGACCGGGCGGTCGACCGTATCAAACTTGCCCAAATTCAATCTGAAAAGATTTTAATTTATGGTGATTATGATGTGGACGGGGTGACATCGAGCGCTTTGTTACGCCGTCTGCTTAATCATTTGGGAATTCAAACCATTAATTATATCCCGCATCGCATGGATGAAGGGTATGGTTTAAATCAGGAAGTTGCTGAATTTGCCAAATCTCAAGGAGTTCATTTGCTTATCACCGTTGATTGCGGGATCAATGCCTTTGCGCCTATTGAGGCGATCAATGCCGCTGGTATTGATGTGATCGTGATTGACCATCATGAGCCGGATGGTGACAAGTTGCCAAAGGCATTAGCGGTGATTGATCCTAAACGCCCGGATTGTCTTTATCCTTTTAAGAATTTATCAGCGGTAGGGTTGGTGGCCAAATTAATGCAGGCGATTTTAGGGAAAATACCTTTAGAAGACTTGGATTTAGTTGCGCTTGGTACAGTGGCGGATGTCGTGCCGTTAACGGGTGAGAATCGTATTTTTGTTAAGAATGGTTTGCCTTATATTGAGCGCACGAATAAGCCTGGACTTCAGGCTTTGCTTGAAGTGGCTAAAATTGCGGGGAAGAAAATGAAGCCGTATTATATCGGTTTTATCTTAGGTCCTCGTTTAAATGCGGCGGGTCGTATGGATTCAGCCACGGTTTCGTTGGATTTGTTACTGTCAGATAATCCTTCTGATGCTCATGCCTTAGCCTGCAGCCTTGAAGCTCACAATTTGACCCGTCAAAAAATGCAATTGGAAGTGGTGGAAGAAGCTTTCGCGATGATTGAATCCGATCAAGTGCTTAAAGCCCAGGACATTATCGTTGTCCACAAGCAAGGTTGGCATAAGGGAGTTTTGGGCATTGTGGCCAGCCGCATCGTGGATAAATATTATCGCCCGACGGTTGTTATTTCTGTTGAGGATGGGATAGGGACAGGTTCAGCTCGTTCTATTGATGGCTTTCATCTGCATGAAGCTTTGACCAGTTGTGCCGTATTATTGGAAAATTATGGAGGGCATAAGCGGGCGGCAGGTTTACGGTTGAAACATGATAATATTGAAAGCTTCCGTCAAGCCATTAATGATTTTGCTCAGCAATCCTTGCCACAGGAGAAATTTGTTCCGACTTTAGAAATCGATTGTGAAATTCCTTTAAGCGTTATAGATATGGATTTTATGGAAATTATTTCATCCATGGAGCCTCATGGTGAGGGAAATCCTTCGCCAGTGTTTTGTTCAAGAGCCCTTATCGTTAAAAGCCCGCCATCTTTGATGGGGCGAGATACAATTAAGTTTTGGGTCAGTGACGGGGTTAATACCATTAGTGCGGTAGGTTTTGGGATGGGTTCGTATAAAGATATGGTGAAGCTTGGGGCTCAGGTGGATTTGGCGTATACCTTAGGCATTGATGATTGGAACAAAGCCCCTTGTGTTCAGCTAATGTTAAAGGACATAAAATAAAAATCCCTCTTTTAATTTAAAAGAGGGAAGATTATTTCCCCCTCTTTTGTATAAAGAGGGGTTAGGAGAGTTCTAAATAGCGCGTGTGACTTTATTGCCTTGGATGCAGCTTGTACAAACTAAGGCGCGTTGAACAGTACCGTTTAAAGAAATTTTAATACGTTGCAAGTTAGGGAGTACCATGCGGAAAGATTTACCGACAACTTTGGAACCAGCGCCGCCTTTTTTCTTTTCCATACCGCGTCTTCTATATTTTCTGCCGGAATGCGGCCCTTTTTCACATACTAGACAAGATCTCATGACATTACCTCTTTGGTTTATGCAAACAATTGGTCAAAATTTGAATCTTAAATATACTCGAAAGCGTTGATTTGTCAAGTTTTTTTAAACACATTCAAGAAAGGTCACTATGGATTTAGCTCAATTGCCGGTTTATCAAAAAAGGGTGTTTGTTCCCCAAAACGCGGATTTAACAGATTTAGATACGGTCGTGGGGCTTTATGAAAGGCTGGAAAAGGAATCAATTAATTCGGCCCAAGAGTTGGAAGGCTGGATGATCAAGCGTTCGGAGCTTGATGCTGCGCTGTCACAGGCAGGGTCTATTTTATACATCCGTATGACTTGCCAAACAGATAACGCCGAAATTGCCGGGGCTTATTCAAAATTTATTGAAAATATTCCACCAGCAATCAAGCCCATCAATGACCGCTTGAATCACAAATATGTTAAGGCTTGCAAGCAATTCCCTTTGGATGCAAAGCGTTATCAAGTCTATGATCGTACCATTAAGACGGATATTGAACTTTTTTTCGAAAAGAATGTGCCGTTGCAGACCAAGGTTGATTTACTCAGTCAAGAGTATCAGACCGTCAGTGGTGCGATGACAGTGATGTTTGAGGGCAAAGAACACACCATGCCGCAAATGGGCAAATACCTTTTAGAAACGGATCGCTCGTTACGTGAACGGGCCTGGCGGGCGTCAGCAGAGCGTCGTATTAAAGACAAGGATAAATTAGAAGAAATTTTTGAAGGCATGTTTGAAATTCGTAATGCCATTGCCCGCAATGCCGGGTTTTCTAATTTTACTGATTATCAATTCAAGGCCTACCATCGTTTTGATTATTCCCCTCGGGATTGTAAGAAATATCATGAGACTGTTGAGAAGTTGATTGTTCCTTTAAATGGAAAGATATTGAGCAAACGTCGTGATCAGATGAAATTAAAATCCCTAAGTCCATGGGATCTTGGTGTCGATGCGTCTGGAGAAAAGCCTTTAACCCCTTTTAAGGACGCCCAAGGATTGATTGGCTCAACAGCTTCGATTTTTAATAAATTGGATCCTGATTTTGGCCGTCAGTTTCAAGAGATGAAAGATCTGGGCCTTTTGGATTTAGCAAGCCGTAAGGGCAAGGCTCCAGGTGGCTATCAAAACACCTTGAGTGAGGCGCGTAAGCCTTTTATTTTTATGAATGCTGTTGGAGTTGATGATGATGTGCGTACCTTATTGCATGAAGCAGGGCATGCTTTTCATGCTTTAGCATCTAGTGATGAGCCAATTGTTGATTATCGTCATGCGCCAATGGAATTTTGTGAAGTAGCTTCCATGGCCATGGAGCTTTTAGGTGGGGAATATCTAAATGAATTTTATGATCCGGCTGATTTGAAAAGATCAAATCGTGAGCATTTAGAGGGAATTATTCAAACTCTGGCGTGGGTCGCTAATATTGATGCTTTTCAGCATTGGCTCTATGAGCATCCCAATCATTCTGCCGATGAGCGTCGTCAGGCTTGGAGCACATTTTATGAACAATTCGGTGGAAAGTTCATCGATTGGAATGAGCTGACAGAAGTAAAGAATTATTTATGGCATAGGCAATTGCATATTTTTGAAGTACCATTCTACTATATTGAATACGGCATCGCTCAATTAGGCGCTTTGCAAGTCTGGCTCAATGCCCGTCGCGATCCTAAAAAGGCTTTGGCTGATTACAAGCGTGGGCTTTCTTTGGGCGGTTCCAGGCCGGTGGGTGAATTATATAGTGCCGCGGGTATTTCTTTTGATTTTTCTGAAAGTATCATCAAGCCTCTGATTGAAGAGGTGGCTCGTGAGTGGGAACGATTGTCATGAGTTCATTGCGTAAGCTCAGGCACGAAGAAATTGTCAGCCGCCAGGTTAAAAAAGTAGAAGAGTCCAGATTGCCGTTGTGTGTGGTGCTTAATAATGTTCGAAGCCTCCATAATGTCGGTACCATTTTTCGCACCGCGGATGGGGCAGGGGTTGAAAAGATTTGGTTATGCGGTATTACCGGATATCCTCCTCAGGGCGGAATTGCTAAAACAGCCTTGGGCGCTGAAGAGCATGTGCCATGGGAATATCGTGAAGATGTTTTGAGTTTGCTTAAAGATTTAAAAAGTGCCGGGTATCAGATTGTGCTTTTGGAACAATGCCAGGGAAGTGTCAATCACGATGCATTTAAACCAAAGCCGCCGGTATGTTTAGTTATAGGTAATGAAATTGAAGGCATTGCCGAAGCATTGGCTTTATTATCTGATGCAGCCATTGAAATTGAGATGAACGGCATTAAGAATTCATTAAATGTGGCGGTTGCTTTTGGAATCGCGGCATATCAACTTCGCAGTCAAATTAATCATAGGTCTTCTTGATGAAAATCTTGCTTGAGAAATTATTTATAAAAATAGGCGGATGGGAATTTATTTTGTTGTTCATTCCATTCGTTTTATGGGTTATTTCTTTCCATGCTTTTTTCACAGGGCATATAGGGCTGCAACAAGATGCTATTTCATACGCCTACCATATTGGTATTTATACGGACAATTTAAAGAAAGGCGTTTATCCTCTTTGGTTTCCCCAATGGTACTCAGGATTTCCATATCATTTCTTCCTAAGACGGATTGGGGATGTTAATCCATTGCTTTTTTCGATCGTTTTTCTTAAATGGTTGGGTGTTTCTTCAGCAACATCCTATTTGGTGTTTTTGGCTGTCTATTATTTTTTGGCAGGATGGGCGTTGTATTTGATCACGCGTTTTCTTTTAGTGGATCGTTTTTATGCGTTCACGGCGTATATTCTTTTTCTTTTTTCTTCCTGGGGTTGTGAAATATTTTATAACTACATCGTGATAATTTATGTGCCTATTATTTGGTTCTTTTATTTTATTTTATGCTTTTCACGCACGGCCAAACGATCCTGCTTTTTAGGGGCATTCTTCTGTGTGGGACTAATTGCCACCACCTATATCCCATTTTTTTTCGTAATAATCTTGGCCGTATTCTCAGTATTATTTGTTTTATTTTATGGAAATGTCTTTATAGAATTCACAAAAACCCTATTCAAGTTTTGTAATAAGAATAAAATATTTGTTTTCTTATGCGCCACTTTTCTTTTCGTCTCATGTGTGCCAGCCTTTGTTTTTTATAAAGAGTCCAAAGCTGGAGAATTTGTTTTGCCTGACCGTCATTCAGGGGCAGATGCCTCTTCAGCGATCGCTGTAGGATTAAGTAATGTGGCTAGCGGGGATATTGTTAATCATGGTTTCTTTGATAGGATTTTTAATGATCACATACACCTGGATATGGGCGATATATATATTCCCTATATGTTTTTCCTTATCCTTTTGGTGGCGACTTTTGCGCGCGTGAATAAATTAATTTTCTTCTTATTATTCAATATCCTTGGAATTTCACTGGTTACCATCACGTCGGCAGGTGGGGTTCATCGTTTTCTTTATGATCACGTCATCTTTTTTAAGTTTATAAGGAATATTTATTATTTATTCTGGTTGGCGATTTTACCGATGGTTATTCTCTTGTCAGTCAGCGCTTTTCAATCATTATTAAAAGTTATCGATAATTCTTCCAAGAAAATGTTCTGGATGGTTTATGTGATTATTTGTCATTTGCTTTTCATTTTATTTTTAAGTCAACAGCAGGGGGTGTTGATTGGCGCATGGTTTGCTGTTGGTATCAGCTTGGTTTTCTTTATTATTTATTGTCTTTTCGAAAAGGGAATTTCTTATCCTCTTGGATTTTGCGCTATCTTACTGGCTGTCTTTA
>Ga0302280_1003205_pt1 | contig 11994 bp, 9 predicted proteins | sample III_Fen_E1_1_FD_198771 | JGI IMG/M metagenome (GOLD analysis project Ga0302280, IMG submission 198771) | Peat permafrost microbial communities from Stordalen Mire near Abisko, Sweden - III_Fen_E1_1 | ecosystem: Environmental > Terrestrial > Soil > Wetlands > Permafrost | place: Sweden: Abisko...
CCATAAAATTTGAGGTTTATCACGTATCATCTCTTTGAAAGTTAACACTTTTTTAATTGAAACGTTTTCAATTCCAATATCAGCTCCTAATAATTTAGAACACTCTTCCCTCGTTAAAAGAGGCACCTTCAACTTGAGATTGAAGGCTCGATCTAAATCAAGAAGACTTAGCGCAGAATAATTTGAAGTTGTTCCCAAAATTAGAAGTCTGCAATCTGGATTGGATGGTAACCGCTTAAGCAACACAAAGAGAGTCTGCATTAAAGTGTTGTTAAAATCAGGACCTGTCTACACATACTCAATGAGTCTTTAGATATTATCGATTATAATGAGAGACTACTTCGATTTATAGGCATCAGTAAATACTTTAGTCATGCTATTTATTCGGCCATAAGTACCAACACCGATGTATCGCTCTGGTGAAATAATTTTGACATATGTAAATTTTGATTGCCGAGCAAAGTGAGTCGCCAATGAAGATTTTCCGGTTCCCGAAGGGCCATAAAGAAGAGCAGTACTCAGCTGTCGAGTGCTTCCAAGAATGATATTGGTTAATTTATTAAGAACTGACATGATGCTCCTAAAACTTGTCCCATAGTCAATGAGTGGATTTCTAAGATAAACCTCAAAATTTTATTGATCGAGTCCAAAACCAGGAGTGACCTATTAAAGAGCTTTAATTAAATCTGTGTGCTCAACGGTTGTTCCGGTTTGAATTTGAAGTTGCTTTGAAAAATCCATAAGATTATTTCCCCTCGTCATAGCAAAGGAGGCTGCATTCTTTACTACTGCTTACAACTCAGCACCAGTGTAGTTTTTGGCTATTTTAGCGATTTATTCAAGTTTTACTCTTTTATTGAGAAGTCCCTATTGGGTTAATTTCTTAGTATGTATCTTTAGAATTTGCAGTCGTCCCTCTTAGCTGGGAATTCCAATTTAGATGTGAACTTCTAGTCGGCCTGGCCTAAGCACAGCCTCGTCAATAAGATCCTTTCGATTGGTCATTCCAATAACAATAATATTATTAAGTGCCTCCACTCCATCGAGATTTGTCAACAGTTGGTTCACAACTGCGTCTTTTGCATCTATATAAAAATAAATATACTGGTGCCTGACCCATCTGATCCTCTTGTTCTGCAGACAGCATCTATTTCATCGAAAACAATCACATGAATAGGACTTTAATCTCCATATTTTTTCTAGTCTTCTCGAGCAGGAGCAAATAACTTGCGAATATTTTATTCAGATTATCCCACGTATTTACTAAAAACTTCAGGCCCATTAACGATTTGAAGGGTTTTAGCGCTTAGAGATTTAGCCAATTGCCTGGCAATTAAAGTTTTACCTGTTCCAGGCGGACCAAAGAGTAAAATACCTTTTACGTGTTTAATTCCAAATTTTTATATGATTGAATGTGGAAGTCTTCTTGAAGCAAAAGCCCGTCTAAAAAGATTGGTCAATTCCAAATCCAAACCTCCAATTCCTAATTATTCCATCGAAAAGTTGGCAGTGAAAACATTCTTTTTAGCATTCTTGGTAGATTTCAGTCGAATTTGCTGCTCTCCATTGGCAAAGGTTTCAATCGTAGTTTCTTGACCTAAATAAGAGGCCCCTTAATTGTTTCCAAACATTCTATCAATAGTTACAATAAAAGGCGTTTTCATAAAGTTTAGAACAAACACTTGATCTACAGCCAGATAGTACCCATTATAATCCTTCTTGAACTGTTTCATAAGCTCCATATCATCCACCTCTGTTCTCTCCTTAGGAGGAAGAAGCATTTCAATTTTAATCTGAAGCGAAGTAGCAGGCTTATCACTTGGTTTAGGCTCATAAGCGCTAATTATAGCTTCGTCAATAAGACTGAGCACAAGAAATTATCGAAATTTTTTGTTCAGCCCTATTTTCCCTCTTGGAATGGTTTCCGAGAAGGCAATGGGCAGAACATAACCCTTCAGGGTAATGAATCTCTTTTGTTGCGGTATTTTCCCAAAAGGACTCAAATAAACTTTATTGCTGTAAGTCATTTCCTCAGAGGTGACAGCAATGGGCGAAACCAGATCAGTAATTTTTTCTGACATTTTAATATATCAAATCATTAAAAATCATATTGAGAAAGTAATTTAATGGTCAGTTAATTTATCAGAGAAGGATCATATAAGAATCAGTAAATCCATTTTTTTTAGCGTTTTTATCGGTTGAAGCTAATTTGTTCGCGCAATACGCTTCCCAATAGTGACCCTTATCTTCTATGCTTTTGATTGATTGACTGTTCAAATTATATATTTTCTTACTTGATTTTTGGAGTATTGTCTATGTTAGCTATCTTTGTTGTAAGTTAATGAGATTTGTTGGTATATTATTCAGACTATGGATAATTACGGTAGTATTTTTAAAAATACAAAGGAATCTCATTATCCTTTCTGAAAGATTCTTTCTCTTTTCTTCTACTTTTGTTTCCAACATCTTAGCGATAATTTTGTAAATTGGACAACTCATTTTTAAGTAATTTTTCAGGATCATTAAGCCTTAAAATTCGACCATGCACAGGAAAATCTCTTTTTTGATTTATGTCTTTTTTGTATCTATCCTTTTCTTTAGTTTTTGATCGCTCGGCAAGATTACTTTATGTTCTTAGTCTTAGCTGATACAATTCTTATTTTTTGATTTCACCAGCTGTGGGTACTTTATTTTTGCAGACGAAAGTATTATTGCTATTAATTTGTTATTGGGAATAAAGGAGGTGACTGCTGATAAATGATGGATTTATATATTGTTTGTTCGGCCGGCCATCTTTGTATGGACTATGAAAAACAGTTGCTGTTTCACGCTTATTCGTCTCCTCATTGATATAAATACCTCGCCTGGAAGGACTTTTTTCGAGTTGGTAGGATTATTGTCCTCTGCTGACACTTCTGTTCATTTTAATAATAATATTTATTACCAAGTTTATTAAATGCAAATCAAAACTGTCCTTATCTTCCTTAAGCTGCACAACCATCGCATGGTCTTTTAATGCTCTTTCATTCATCAAAGGCCCCAATTTTTCTTTTTTTAATATTTTCATCTCATTGATTGATAAACTTCTCTTTGGTACAAATTCTTCTGTTTCGAAAATATTTTAGCCAATATATTTTTCTCAAGTGTTTTACATAAATAAAAATTAAATTTTAGTTTGAGCGGTGGTTTAAGTCTTCCCATATGAAAATCTCAGTATATTTATCAAAAATTATTGTATCAATGATGTAGCTTGAAATGTCTTTTCCTATGCTTTGTCAATTACATATAATTACATATATTGATACATGTTGAAGTAAGCATGCCAACACTATTTTTGTAAAAATTGCCTGCAAAATTATAGTTTAATGAAAGAAAGGAAGTGATTTTAATTAATGAAAAGGAGAATAGCAGTAACCGTGTGACTATTTTTGTGATTAGAATGTTTCTATTGAGATTTTTAAATTTATTTGTTTGAAGTCGACTACTTCTTTTGTCAATGGTCAACCTACTTATAAATCTAATCTCTATTATTGCGGATGAATTATATTAATATCATATTAAAATGAAGAAGAGGAATTCCCATCAAATATCCTAGAAGACTCAACGGCCTTTTGAATAATTTTCTACAATTATTAAACTCGCAAAGAAAACCAGCAGTGTCCCCACTGAAAAATTGCATAGGTTTTCCCCGACATATTCTTTACCAAGAGCCTGTGTTACAGAAGGGCATTTGCAACAAGAATAATTTGAAGATGCGATATTTGAAAAGAAGGCATAATTAAAAAAAAATATTTCAGATGCAAAAACCTAAATAAAATTATTAGATTAAAAAGAGAAAAACATTTCCAAAGAGCTTATTTATGCAACTGATCTATACGTTTCTCTGAAAAATAAATAAGCATTGCGGATTACTAAAATATAAAAGATAAACAATAGGATAAAAGAATTAAAAAATGACATAAAAAACAGAAACAACGAAGAAAAAGAACACTTACTTTAATAATTACGGATGCATGAAAAGATTAATATAGAACTTGAAAAAAAGATCAAAAAAATAAAATAAGAAAAAAACAAAATTAAGTAGCCCATGAAATTAGCATAAACAGAATAACAATCAGCTTAGCAAATCTAGTTGGAATAGTATAAATAACTTGTTTAGTGGAAGATTAGGTATTTAAATGAAGAGTTGGATAAAAAAAATGCCGAGTAACAAAATTAAAAACACAACCCTTCAGGCTTATCATTTCCACTATTGCCATAAAACGAACTGAAAGTTTCTCTATGTAAAGATATAATTGATCGAATCGCATAACAACTTAAGTAACTCGATGCCGCCAATGACGAAATCAAAGAAAAGATTAACGTTCTAAAAACAAATTTATCTATTGATTAAGCAAACTTAAAAAAAATATCCGAGGACAGAGCTTTATTAAAATTAATGACTTGATCTTCAAACTCTGAATCAAATATTATAAATACTCTTTTTGCAATTAAATTAAAAATTAAAATATTTTTTTTATTTAATTTTTTCCGGATACTAATAATCAAGCAAATAAAAGTAGGATGAAATATTCATTCATTGGACATTTAGATACCAAAGAGGAGATATTATCTTCATAGCTTTACTTCTTTCTGCTCATTATTTAATTGTTGAACTGCCAGTTATGTTTATCAAATGAAATTGAGACGACTGAATAAAAGAGTGTAAAATTAACTACTTGTTTCATGGTTGGAAATACCAGCGTAACTTTTTATCATCAATGAAGAGATGTAATATCATGAAAGACTTTTAATCTGCCGATCAATCTACATAATTAAAGGATCATTCGGAGTGTAGTTTGCTTCGCGAATTAGAGCCTCGCGCTGTCGCAGAAGCCTACCGCGATCATCACATCCAATATCTTCGTTCCAATCATCTTAATTTTGATGATATCGCTGTTGTTGTTGTTGTTGCTGTTGCTGTTGTTGGTGAAGCTGCCTCTCATAGGTCAGTTGCTGTTATAAATGCTTGCAATTAGCAATCAATCCGTCCTTCTCTCTTCGCATTTAGTACCCAGCTTCCTCTTTTTCCTTCAATAAAGTCCTTAGCGATATTACTTCATCTTTCATCTTGCCGTAATATAATTTGTATTATTCTTTTACTTAATTAGCCTTTTCTAACTCACGGCCTAGTTACTGACACTGCATAACTTTGGCATTCAGCTCACTTCGAAGAATATTAAGTGGAGATTTTTCATCCTCTTTCTTCGCCTCTTCTAACTCAACCCTTAGACGAGCATTTTCTGCTCTAAGTTTAGCCAAATCAATCTATACTGCTGATTTTTATTTTATTACTGCTGTTTTCTCCTCTTTATGTCTACGTCGTAAAGCTTCTGCTTCTTGATCTTTTAATAAACACTATCTTGAGACTTCAGATATCTTGGTCTGCAGCTATTGCTCAACGAGAAGTATCTTCTGTTCCCTTTTTCCGAGTTAAGCCAATTTTGCTCTAAGTTTACCCTCTAAAAGCACAAGATTAGCCTCTATTTTTTTAAACTGTTTTTCCTTTTCGAGATCACTATTTCTCTGCTGCTGGGAGAGATTAGTCCAGAATTCAATCTCCTTTTGTTTGAGTGTGAGCCTAGTCTTCGCTTCTTCTGCCTTCTTCCAAGTTTACAGTTCCCATACTACTTTCCGCTATAACTAATTTAAACCTGCATTTTACATTCCTTGTTTTTGTTCCTCACGTTGAGAAGGCAGTGCTTTCTCACTAGATTCCTCAAGCAACTCACGAACATTAAATCCGCGTTGCTAAAGCTGCTACACTGGTCCTAAGTCCTATAAATATGCAATAACTCGTAGACTGCCTACCACTTTCACTGGCTTACCTTCCTAATTAAGTTGATCAATAGGCAGAAAAGCGTCCAAAACTCTCGCATAACTTTCTGAAGTCCGACGGAGAGGCATATCAATGATCTTTTATAAATCAAGACAGGCACATCCTAACATTTAATCTTTCCGCAAACGATCACAGTGCCAAAGTTCGATGTTCAGCTTCTATGAAAGTTTATCTCCCATGTCAGCAGTTGTTGCTTAGAAGTATCCACTTAAAAAACAATCTTTTAGAGTCACCTCTGCTCGGGCATTGGGTATTGCGATCGATGGTGATCGAAAAAGAGATAAACCAAGGGCGGGATTCGCTGCATAACGTAACGAGAGTTGAGCAGTGAAATCATGGTCTTTTAGAGCCCTCAGGTCAATAGAAATTCTCATTTGATGTTTGGGATTATCGCTCTTCATGTTTAAATTATAAACGTAAACAAATGGACTCAATTATAAAGGTAACAGCTAAATACTTATTTTTGAAACACCTATGATTATAAGATGAAAATCCTTGAATAAGAATTCAATAGAATTAATAAAAAAACATCTGCTTACTTCATTTTCGTTTAATGAACTGAAAATAATTTACACGCATAGAATTTGTGACAACTTCACTAAGAATGACTGAAAATAGTTTTTATTTGAAAACTTTAATTTTTTTAATTTTATTATACCCATTCTCTGCATGTTGTTTATCCTGAAATTCTTAAATCTTAGATTTAGGCTGTTTAGTGTCTTTCTAAACTTTTAAAGCTCTACAAGTTTAGATGAATGATCCTATTTAAAGATGTTTTTGAATTTTATTCATTAAAAAAAAATTTAAGATCATGGAAAATTCATTAAGTTTAAAAAATTTTGCGATAAATGGATAAAATCAGTATTTCATCAGAATGACCGAATTTTTGTATATTTTTTTGATGAATATACATCCACTTACACTAAATATCAGACAAGCATCTTAATAATATTTTTTTGGTCTAAGAATTATCATATCAAGGTCCTATTATATTAATGATTATTTTAAATAAGAAATATTGATATATAGTTGAAGGAATTAGCAGCTACTAAAATTTATACAGATATCATGAGCCAAGACAACTTTTGAAAATGACTATCCATGCCTAAATTTAATTTGGATCAATCTATTTATTTCATGATTTAGAAACAGTTAAAATCAGATTTAGTTTTATTCCGCACTCATTCAGTCTTTAACAAACGAATTTCTATAAAAAATAAGTTAGTAATGCTTCAGAAGTCATGTTCCTGCAAAAAATTAGCTCAATGACTTGATCATATTGTTCCCTCTTTAAATATTAACAACCGCGATTATTTATTATAATTATTTTTTGTTAATCTTCTGAAAGATGAACTCCTTTTACTCTCTCTATAGCTGGCCTCTCCCTTTTCCCGAAAGTTTGTATGCACTCTGCCAGCAACCTGAACTTCAAAATCAATTTATATCATCTCCACTTTCCAATATCTAATATCAGCAATCAACTTAACAAAAATGTTAAATTTTTAAGCCCATTTTACTTCAGACCTGTCCAACTGCTGAGGCCTTGCCTGAAAATAAAAGAAAAAGTTCAAAAAAGACTTAGGGCCAGCTGCCACACCGCTAAAATGCAAAAAAGAAAGATGAAAATTTTGGCTGGAGAAACCAGAACAAAGACAGAAATGTGATATCTAGTATCTTAAAAAGCTATGTCCATTTGATTCTTTAGAAGAGAGGAATGGTGAAACTCATTGAAGATGTAGCTAAAAAGTTAGAAATCAAAAATGCCGTTTCAAGCTTTTATGAGTTCATGACCGAAAAGTTCAAAAATAAAAAATCGTACGTGGGAATTCAATTTATGCAAAAAGTTCTGACTTCTGCTCCTTCCACCACCCCTATGACTTACATTCTTAGTGTTACGCTCAGCCATTACCTGAAAGAAGATTATCCCCTAACCATTATACAGGATCTTAAATTGAAGAGAAAAAATAGACTCAGTTTGAAGAAATAGGCCAGACTTATCTCAGCCAAACTCTTTAAAGAATGATTTTATCAATCTTTATTCATATTCTCAACTATTACTTGTCTATATTCATCAACTATTGAAATATATTTCAAATAGCAATTTAGCATGCGCTATCTTTTCGATTAAAGATATCAAAAGATTTGCATTTCGCATAGGAAATCTCAGGCGACTAAATGACTGAAAGTTATGCATTTTTTTGAAAAACAGTTGAAAAGTGAATATATTTAGCTTTACACTTAAAATTAAATGGATATCTTTGTTTTTGATATGCAAGCTGAAGGAATCAATAAAAACAATCTATTTAGTGACAATTATAAAAAATAGATCATAATTATCTTTTATACTTCAAGTTAGTCATTGTCTTATTTTAATTCCGAATTAAATATTTTTTAATTTTATTGAAGGGGTTCTCCTTTAAATATTCCTTTAAATAGGACAATATAATAACTTCATTAAAATGCGCTGCTTGGATGATTATCAATGGCTTAAACGCGATTTTTATTATTGGCGATTCAGTGCGTTATTATGTAATGAAGGATATATTTACTTGTAAAAATCATTTTATCTTTAGTTAAAATACAAAATAAATATAATTATAAATTACCGTCAAACTAATGCAAAGTAGCTTAACAATTTTTAATTATTTTTAATGTTCTTTTTAGTAGACTGTTTCAAATTTACCTATTTTATATTTTGTGGGATTGTGCAGAACCATAAATTTAATTTCAAGCTTAACATCATTAAAATTACTACTTGCATTCGTAGGAATAAATAATTCAAAATATATAACTGAAATCTTTAGCTTGCCTTCTATTTTTGTTCATACATAGGCTATATTAATCGGCAAACTATTTGTGTGATCTAAAATACGATTTAGCCTGATGAAATAGGAGAATAAAATTGATATTTCATAAATTCTCTTTTAGCGATGGCAGAATTAAATTTGAAGACCAATCAAATAGACGATGATAACTCAGGACTGTATAAAAGGCCAAAGCACATCATGCTCAAAGAATACGATGATAACAGTGACTAAATTCCTTTTTATGGCAAATGCCTTAATAGTTGGGGAACATGCTGTGGATGTCTAAGGACATGGATGCCTTGTATTTGCTGCTGCTTTGTCGACTATCCCTATCAAATTGTTCCTCAAAGTTTTCAAGGCATTTATCAAAAATTTGGTAGATATGTAAAAACAGTGAAGCCAGGTCTGCATTACATTAACCCTTGCACTTAAACTCTGCAGCAAATCAGCATAAAAATGAACGTATTGGACCTCGCAAGGCAAGTAACCCATTTTCGATCCAGAACGTAATCACAAAGGACAACGTTTCAATTAGTATCGATGCTGCAGTTTATTACCGAGTGAACAATGCTCGATATGCTCATTACCGGATAACAAACTTTAATGTGGCAATAGCAGAGGTAACTTATGCAATTCTTAAAAATACGTGTGGGCAGTTCATTTTACAGGACATTCTTGAAAAACGACAATAACTTGCAGATGATATTGAAAAACAAGTTGATCAGTATATTTAGGAGTGGGGAGTTGATGTAAGATTGAAGCTATTTAGATTGAGGAAATTTTCATTAAGGATATTCAGATGAGCAAAGAACTGCAGGATTCGTTGTCAAGTGCTGCCAAAGAAAGGCGATTTGCTTAGAGTAAGATCATTTCAGCAAGGGCAGATGTCTAATCGGCTAAATTAATGAGATTGGCTGCTGATGAACTTAGCAGCAAGTCAGCCATGCAAATCCGATACTTATAGACCTTAAAGATAGTCGGTCGAAGCAACACAAAAGTTATCTTTATTCCCGATATCAAAAACAATAAGGAGAGAATCAATCATTTGATTACCCAAGGACTTATTAGCTGATCTTCATCATTAATCATATGATTTCCAAGTTCATAGACTGCTATATACTATCACTCTAAAGTTTTGTTATTTCCACAATAAAAAAGAGTACCGTTTTTGCCACCCATTAAAAATCTTGTCCCAGAAGAACCTGAATCGCAACTATACAAAAGATTATCCTTTTCAAAATTGATCTCAGCAATTTGACAATAGTCTGATAGGTCAAAGAACTTGGCATCACTCCCTCCCACTGCAATAACATTGGTGCGATTGTATTTGCAAAACTGAGCGCAAAATATAGATCCATTGGTTTCCTAATTTACTAAACAAATACCTCCTAATATTGATTCCACTTAAATGTATGAACCAGTTTCTTCTATCTCCAGTCCCACAGCTGCAATTGGTCTTTTACACGGTTAGCTCCGATTAAAACATAATTGTCGCGAATATCGAGCGAATCTCCAGCTATCTTGGCTCCGTATATTGATGACACAACGCTTTCAGTCCTCATATCCCAGATATTGACCTGAATGGCATAAGTATTACATTTTGATCCCATCCCCCGCTGACCAAAATATTTGGTTCATCTTTTTTGAATTTAACTGAGAAGAGTCTATTATTATGTCCTTGTTTGTGCCGCATGACGGAAGCCAATTTACTCTTTATCTTCTTCGTTTATTCATCATATATTCTAATCACATTATCCTTTCCAGCCGTGCAAAAACAATCTCCGCTGGGAGTATAATCCATCGCCAGAACATAATTATCCTCCTCGTAGGTATGAAATAATTATTTGCCTGTCTTCGCTGCGTACTGGTAAATATTTCCATTCGTATTTGCCACGAGTAAAATAGCAGTTGTGCTAAGATTTAGCTCATTGATGGGTCTCCATTTTAGAGTGTTGACTGGTGCAACTTACTTGGGACTTGTATTAATTTCGCAGATCTTATTATCAGTTCCCAAATTGAAGATTCTTACGCAGCCATCACTGTATCCACATGCTGCCATTGTATCTTCTGGGCTGAATTGAGTGACCATAAGTTCAGCTTTTTCGTGAATGACTGCCTTCATCAAAATTTTATTTTTTAAGGGAACTCTCTCGACTATTCTACATCAATAAATGAGTACTGATGGTTTCCTTTGGGATTTTTTATTTTCATTAATAAATTGCTAATCAAAAACTCCAATTAGCATTATCATCAATGGCGTAGGTTTGAATAATTTAAGTTTCATTAAAAAGAAATTATGTTAAACTATAGCATATAATGACAAATACAGTTCCTTTGACATTTTGGAATAATTAATAATAAAAGTTATCTTTTCTTAAATCGCAGTTGTTAATTCAAATTCAGCCATTAAAAAATGGAATTAGACCCGATAATTGCTAAAAATACTGAGCCATCACTCGAACGTTAAAAAATGTTATTGATAGTTTATCAATTTTATGAAACTATTTGGATCGTTATACTATTAGTAGTTTATATAAATTAATTAGTTGTTTTTGAAATGTTGCAAAATACACACCTTGCCCCCCTTTAATCCGCAAAACTCAGATCCTTTTAGCAAGAACTTATATAGTTAGATAGAAACATTAAGGAAACACTTTGTTCTACTCACAAAACTCCTCAACATATATCATTTAAAAGAGAAGAACTCGATGCCATTAAAACTCAAAAAATGCCATTAGCTGCAAGACTAGAAGTCAACAGAAAACGTTTACCCTCCTTAATTAAATTTTAGCATTAACATAAGGAAAATTTGCTTGACCTGGACTAGGCTTTTGAAAAGCTATCTGATAAGAACTATTTTGTGATTAGAACATTTAAAACTCCAAGCATAAGCTCTAAAGGAAAATAAACCAGCTCTGGATCAAATGACAACAGCTTATAAGCAGTTCACTATTAACCATCAAAAAATAAAAATGCAACTGAACCACAACAAATGAGAGAATGCAATGAGAGAGGTCGATCATACAGTAAAAATGTTAAACCTTGCAGAATCGTGAATTCTAAAAGACTTCCCTTCGATTTGAACTGTAAAAATCAAAACAGGAAATCCTAAATGTTATAAGAGCTCAATTTAGATATTTCTGTAATTCTTAAGAAGGAAGAGCAAGAATAGTTCTCTTGCGAGAGTATTAAAAATATTTGTAGTTATCTGTGACTTTAAAGTTGCAAATGATTAAGTTTTCTTTTAAATATTCTAAGTTTATAAATACTAATATTAATTAAAATCATTATTCCATTAACAGACGAATC
>Ga0302280_1003211_pt1 | contig 11982 bp, 8 predicted proteins | sample III_Fen_E1_1_FD_198771 | JGI IMG/M metagenome (GOLD analysis project Ga0302280, IMG submission 198771) | Peat permafrost microbial communities from Stordalen Mire near Abisko, Sweden - III_Fen_E1_1 | ecosystem: Environmental > Terrestrial > Soil > Wetlands > Permafrost | place: Sweden: Abisko...
ACTAACTCCACTTTTCGAGGCAACTCTTCTCTAAGAAAGATCTCAATTGCCTAATTAGCCGGAAGAATTGGATCTGTGATTAAATCACGGTACTGAGGGAAAATAATGCTGAAAGTATCACTAACTACTTTTGAACTCATTACAATATTTAAAAAATAAGCATTTGATTTATAAATTAAATACAGAGTAATCATTCTTGAATCAAATAAAGATAATCCTTGAAACAGTTTTTCTTTTAAGATCGCAATAGGCAACTCCAGCAAAAAAATACTTAATTTGATCATATGATAATAATCTATTGCTGCTCGATTAGTAATTATATTGAGGAAGGAAATCAAGACATTCGCTTAGCCATTCTTGACTAACTTTGCCATTCCTTAAAGTGGAAATCGCATTATCTGATAAATTCCTATAGCTTGGAGCTGAACGTGCTATCAATTGAATTCCTGCTTAATGCAGACGTTGTCGTTGATGTTGACATCCGAAGACTCTTTTTATGTCTTCTACTATTTCTTGGCCATATTTTATTCGTATTGTTTTTCGTATTTTTAAACTTCTTTCTTCGAAAACAAAAACTTAAAAATCCTTCTTCTCCTATCTTCCATCAAACAGCTGGTCTTCGAATTTTATATTTCTCAATTTATATTTAACGGATATTTTCTGATAACTTTACTCATTTTGGAGCTCGCTTTGCCTGTCTTTTATGATCTCTCAAGAAAGCTGAACTTTCTTTTTAGAAGCGAATGAATATTTTAGCACTGTTCTGGTGTTTTTGTTTTTTCATAAAATTGGATAGATGCTTATACAGATAAATCAATCTCCTTACGCTCACGAGAGAGTGATAGTGCTGCAAAAGGATAATTAATTTGCATTGTATTGACAAATATAAAATTAGTTGTTGATATTCTATGCGATCTTAATATTAATCGGTTTAGAAATTATCTTAGCAGAATAATATATACCAATAGATAGAAGAATTTATGCATTAAATTCAAAAAGCTCACTTTTAATCAGAAGAAGCACGGCAATGGGCAGTAGCTCATATGTATGTTTGTCTAGGCAACTCAATTCTCCATATGATGTTTAATCACATCTATTACAACGGCCAAGATGCCTGTAAAAAATATCAGGCCAAAAGGACAGATATAATGAAGCATTTTACATTCAAGTCGGAAGCATTTGAAGTTGACAAGGATAAATTTTGGATTTCAAAAATATATTTCCTATCAGATCAATAATATCAATTTATAGGAAGACCAGCAATCAAGCCAAAATAAATAATTAGATGCTTCTATGACATTTGGAAGGGAGATTTTTATATTCCCATTGATTTGGCTCACTTAACTGGGTAGCCGTGCCTTTTGAACTATACTTTTGATAAAAATTTAAGCTTTTAGGATCATTGGAATCAGATAAGAATCATCAAAAAGAATCACAACAATTTTCTATTTGAGGAAGATTAGCAGGGACAGCCCAAATGGAGACAGTACCTGAGTCCTGCAAAAGCTTGGGTTTCTATCATAAATAATGAGGGCTGTGAAGATTCGATTTGTTCTCAAGCATTTGATTACGACAAAGAATTTTTGCAAGGATTAGTAGTTACTCTTAACCAAAAAGATTCTCGATGGACATTTTCGTTTTTCGCTTAGCCTTAGATGATGGCTTATTTCGTTTAAAGATATCGTTTAGTGCCGACTAAACCCTTAGGCATAATGAACCAACGCCCTCGTTTATGATACATCATATTTTATTTTATTTGACTGCTTGGAAATGAGGATGGAATAGTTGCTGTGATTGTCCTCATGACTCAATATCGAAAATATATTTAACTGTATTATTGCTGAGCACAAAGAGTATTATCATAATCCATGTTAGATAAATATTTATTGTAAGGAGTTGTGCTGATTTTAGGTAAAAATCTTTTAAATATGAAGACAAATGAAGACTCCTATCATATGTGTTTGAAGAAAATGAAGACTTTGATGATTAGAATTTATATCGGGCAAAACATTTATTCCTTTAAAGGCATAAGAACCATTATTGAGTTCTCTAAATTATACTAATCAAAGCAAATCAAATCTTCACAATCTGTTGCAGGTGTCTCTCCATTCAGCGATTCGATCACTCCTTTCCTTTTAGCATTCGTCGATCTCATTCTTTTGTATATGCTTATAGGCGGTTTCACCCTGTTCACTGACACCCTTCAAGCAGCAAGCTAACACATACAAACTGTCGTTCGATGATTTTTAGCTATTTCTCTTAAATTTCAGCTCCTAAATTTTGGCGGCGCTGACAGTCAAATGTTCTTCCAGCTTTTTCATATTAATATTGATTATGTAGCCTGGATGCTGCATACACTTCATCTACTGCTGATTTTCTTTTTAGGTATAAACTATTCCACAGCGGACGCATCGTCTTTTATAATCAAGCAGCTTCTTTGCCTCTTGTTCTTTCATCTAATCCGGAGAGAATGGCCAACTCAAATCTTTCTTGAGTAGCTTTATCAGTTCAGGGTTTTTAGCTATTATCGATATCCACTTTTCTTTTTTGCAGGTGTTATCCTTCTTCCTACTGGCCTAAGAGGACTCTACTTTCATCTTGTTGGGAGCCATTTGCTTAGATTGAAACTCTTCATTGGAATTGAGTTTTGACGACGTGTCTTTTTAAACCGTGGGGAACTCTTTGATATATTGCAAAAGTAGTCGATACAAACCGTGGTCAGCCACACTATAGCTGTTGCTCCTACCCATATCCGAGTCAGAAGCACTCTGATTTAGTATTATCAAGCTGTCCATGTTAATGATAACTGCCACGCTGTTGTAGTTGATGGCTTCTGACATCTTCTCATCGATGATTTATAAGGTCTTTTGCTCATCGTATGCGCTGTTTTGCAACACTAGCTGATAATCCAGAAGAAGAATGTAGCTCACATTGCGAGTCGTAAAGAAGTCGACGAGCTAAGGAATCACATCGTTAGGAGTCTGGTTTTTATCACTCTTTAAAAAATATTTAAAATGCAAAGGAGATTCTTTTTATTGGGTGATGAGTTCAAATGCCATTTTCGGTTCATCAGTCAGCTCAACGAAAACTCTCCCCGAATAATTCTTTTCTTTGTTTCTTTACCATTTTAGAATTCTCAGCACTGCTTACGGTGAAATTTGTTCGCGGAGATAAAAAAGTACGAATAAATTTTTCCTTGGGTACTGAAATAAACTTGAGTTTATCAAAAGGAACCCCTGGCCTTCCGGGATATCTTCGATGAGAAGAAGGGTGGGGCTCTATCTGTCTATTAGTCGTTTTTTGGCAGAATTATAATACTGCTGACGAGATAATTTACCCATCTCTTCCATTTCTATAATTAAATCTTTGTTGGCGTTGTTGACCTTTATCCACCTTTCGAGAGAATTGAGATCTGAGTGTCCCTACTCTTCGATGCTTAGAGTTTATTCGCCTACTTAGTAAAAGGTTTTGAAGGTATTCTCCTTCGTTTTTTCATCAAACTCAAATTTTTACATTTTCGTTGAGTAATACAATGTAAAGGTAGAGTGATTTTTCCTCTTTGCCGCAATCAGCAGCTGATTAGCGATCCTTTTCAAAAAGATCAAATTCAGTAAATACCGTTTGTTGGAGTGATTTGCATATATCTCTGGCAAAGTGTATATTCCCAAAGTAATACTGAACTGCCTGGCAACCACAGTCGCGATCTGATTCATTTAGTCTACATATAGCTATTATTCGACTCTGTCCATCTCTTTCTTTCTTAGATCCAGCAAAAGCGACCCGTTCAGTCTCTTCAGAGCAGCGCCTGTGAAATTGGACGTAATCAAAATTAAATGATTTATAAAATCTGGCTTGTTTTTCAAGTAAGGGACCTATTCAAGGATTTTCTTTCTGGCTTGAGGAGATGGCCTTCCGACTTGAAATTGACCACTGAGTCTTCTTCTGATCGCTTCATCGATCTTCTTCATGTGGTTTGTTGATGTCATAAACACTAAATTGGATACGTCCTTGTTTCCTCCGATGACTGAAAGCAACATCGAAATTCCTTCTCCCTTATTTTTCTCTTCTTTGTCTTTTCTATCAGGCACCAGTCCGTCAACTTAGTCAATACCTATTGAGCAGAGAAGATGAGGGGAAACCTTGGCCCTGTTAACTAAATCTTTAATCATGCGACTTGATTCTCCGACCAATGACTTCATGAAATCAGCAGCTGATAACCCTTTTTCGATGAGATGAAACCCAATCATACTTGGGAGAGTTTCCGTCAAAACAGTTTTCCCAGTTCCAGGAGGACCAAAGAGTACCATTCCCCTTGAATAATCTTCTCTGATCCCTTCCTTTGGGTCAGCGGTGAATTGGAAGAAATATTTTTAAAGTTCATTTAAGAGTTAGTCGTTTATAATTTTGGCTCTAACAATTGAAATGGCTTTTTTCATATTTTTGTAGTTGAGGAAAGGGATTGTCTTTGATAGTTTTTCCTTTCCGTAAAGTTTGTAAATTAAGTATCTGAGAACTTTGTGAGAGTTTGCCACTTTCACACAATCCCTCTCTTCCTCGCTTGGGGGTCTTCCCTATTATCCTAAGCCATTCTGTTCCTTGCTAATTTCAATCATTTCCATTAATTCATAGATATAAGAGATTCTAACTCCCACTTTTTGATAGTCCTCCTTTGTCCACTCAAAAAGGTCATTGATTTTGCTTACTCCTCCGACTTACTTAAATTTTCTGGATAGTTTCTCTAACTCTTAGTTGCTTTACTGCTTTTTTTAACATAGGACTTGCAAAAGTTTTTTGATATCTTCTCTCGGATGGGGCATTGAGTTATGCATCTCTTTAATTTGGCTTTTTTATTCCAATGTAACTTTCAAGTCACCACAAACCTTTAACAAAGCGTTTTAAAACTCTTTATTTTTCAGGAAAACCAATTGGAATTTGATGGCATTGCAAAAGGGATCAAACATATAGTTGCCTGCATCTTTGCTCTTTTAATAAATTTCTGAGTCTAGAATATTGATGGCTTTGCATTTGCTGAAGATTTCAATTTTGTTGTCCTTGAAAAATTTATTCACAAATTTGTTGATTGATTCTTTGAATTTGTATCCAGCACATTCATAATCTTTATTAATCAATTTTTGATCATATTTGATAATAACTTAGGCCTCATCATCGCTGAGCATGAACTATTGTATCAATGGTTTGGGAGGCATCTTAATCTAAGCATTTTATTTTTTCATTTACTCTTTCTTACTGCCAAAACCATTTGAAAATTATTTCTTCTCTTCTGGGCTTGGCCGTAGGCTTGCAAGTTCAATTTCCTCTTTTTAAATTGAATTAATTTCCTTGTCAATGTTGTATTTAACTTCTTAGCATTTGCTTCTAAATTCTTTGTCCTAAGTTTCTGCAGGTAGTTCGAAGATAATGGCAAATTGCTACTTGTTTTTGTATTTCCCTGCAAATGATGGCCAATATTCAAGGTTATTTTAGGTCAATTTCATGATGTAGGCTTAGACATTTGAGTTGCTGTCAGCAGCTATCTGCAAAACTCTTTCCCTATTGTTAATAAGGAAGTTGAATAGATTTTTTGTGATTGTTCTGATCTCTGAAGCCCTCATAGTGAACTTGTAATATTTTTATAAAATAAGTATAATTTGATTTATTTTTACCTTATACTTAATACTAATAATTAATATAATTGATGTTATTTCTGATAAGAAAATGGAATTTATTCATATTTATTCTGATCATCCGGGCTTGTGGTAAAGCTGCTGCGTTGATTTGGAAACTTTTTGGCCAGTTGAAACAGATTCTTGCTGTTAAACATTTCCTGACTATTTTTTCTTTTTCAGCTCGGTTATCTTACCATCGTTTCTAACCATTTCCTATCGTATATTTTTATTGTCGTCCTTAACCTTTTAGATTTGGTTTGCCTTATCCTTGATTTCTCCCTACAGATCTTTCTTATACTGAGCTTTTTCTTTATATTGAGACTATAACTTCTATGCGTCCTTCTTCAAACTAGCTATTTGGTCATCAGCTGTTTTTATCTGTTGATCGCAGTTCTACAATTTGTACTGCAAACCCCTGCCATCGTTTTCCAACGCATTTGATTTAGTTTACAGCTTGGTAATGTCTTATTTGAACCCTTTAATATCTCTTTAGGCCACTTTTATATTTCCTTTAACCTTTGCTATTTCCTTATTTGTATTTTTAACTTAATCCACTATCTTTCTTTTATTATCTTCTTTTTCAGCCAAACTTATTTCCAATCCCTTTTTATCTTTCTGCTTTATGTTAAGATCTTCTGACAAATCTCTCAGCTCTTCTTCTTTCTGTCTCAACTCCGCCATTACTTGGGCAAGATTTTGCTTACGGCTTTGAATTTAAGTTTTTGTATTTCTGCACTCTTATTTCTGTTATCTTAAATTCTCATCAGATTTTTTTGCCTCTTTTTATAACTTTCCTTTATCAGACTATAGATTAATGATATCTTGCTTTAGTTAACCAACAGATTTTTTTAGGCTTTGAATTGTTGTAGTGGCTTGGGCTATTTTAGTTTTTATGTCCATTCTATGAGCATTTATTCCAGCCAATCTTTGATTTGCCTCTTGCTTTTTATTATTTTGAAAATTTAGGGCGTTAATGACTCCAATTTTTTATTGCTGAGATCTACCAATCTGCAGGACCAGGTTTTTTATCAATTCCCCAGCAGTATTCAACCATGTACCAACATTGTTGAGCTTTTTCTGCTTTTACTGTGCCTCTTTATCAGTTTTTTGAATCACATCATTCGTTTTATTTTTTTCATCTTCAAGGCCTTTGCGCTTCTGCTCCTCTTTTCCGAGGGTATCTGTGACTTTTGTTTTTTCAGTATTTTTTGCAGCTAAATTATTTTCTCCATTTCTAATTGCGTCAGCAAAACTCGCAATATTTTTACCACAAGTTTTAAGGCCCTAACCCAATTGAGTAATAGTGTTCTTACAAGTCTTTATGACTTGAGTAAAATTCTTAATTTTATTGACCCAATCCGCAATTTTTCTGACCCATGAAGCTATCTTTTGAACAAACTGGATGATTTTGCTTCTGAAAACTATAATTTTGGCTTTATTAGCTATAATTTTGACAGTGGATACTCCGATTAATACATTTTTCGCTACTATTTGAGCTTGAAGGGCTGCGATTTGTGCCGTAGCTGCAGCGACTGCTGCTAGTCCCAGGGGACCTGCTGCCGTAGCAGCTACAAGCTATGCTTGTGCAGCTGCCAGTTGTGATGTTAATACACCTACTTCAACTCTCAGTTTTTGAAGTTACACTTCATTTTTTTGGAGATCCAATTCTTAACTTTTCAGACTGGTTTATTACTGAGTTTTTGATTGTTGATCTTTCATTTTATCTGCTTACCCCTTAGCTTTTTAGTTTTAAGTATTTCTCAATTGCTTTTCATTTTAGCTTAATTTTTCCAATTATCCTGCTTTCTGATTTTACAATTTTGCCTTTGCGCCTTACTCTTGTTTGAGCTTTCCTTTGTTAATTCCAAGCATTTTGCCAATTTCAGAAATTGCTGAAACAAGTTTACTCAAATTATCTTTCAAGTTTGTAATGGTTTGGACAACTTGGACAATAGAGTTAGCAATATTCATGAGTTTATCCTTGGCATTCTTTAGTTGGGTTAATAAATTGCTTTTTTCTTTTTACAAGCAGCCTTGTTCTTGCTTTTTCTGAGTAATTTATTTTTATTTCACATCTTTTTGAGTTTACTGCTTCATGAGCTGATCCAATATTTTTGTTTTGTCTGCTTAGTATTTTGTGACATTTTGCTTGATCTGTTGAATTTCCTTTTCTATTTCCTGTTTTTTTCTATCTTCCTCTCTTTCTTGTGCTTGAAGCTGTCCAAGCTATTGCTCTGCCTTTCGAACTAACTAAAGATATTCTTTCTATCTATTTTGCTTCATATCAATCAGCAGATTGGTCTGCTTGATGGTGGCGTCAATAATAGCTATTTGTTATTGCAAATCTTAGATTTTATTTTATATTTCTTAAATGTGTTATTGAAGTGTTCTTATGGCCTCTGTTAGTTTTGCAATTTAACCCTGTAACTCCCGTATCTTTTATTTCTTACTTTGAATTTATCTTTCCAATACTTTAATTTGATCTTGCAGCTGTTTGATTTCTCTTTCCAGTTGAATTATCTGCTGTTTAATGTTTTAAATCTCCCTTTATAGTTGTTGAAGCTGTTTTTAAAGATCCTATTTTTGTCTTTCAAGCTCCTCCATCTTCTGTTCGAGCTCCAAAATAAGCTCTTCTCTCTTTTCCACCTATTAATTTAGTTGTTCAATCTGCTGCTTGATATCTTCTATTTGCCTTTCAATTTGCTTCTTCTGTAGCAGCAGTTCCTATCTTTGTCTTTCTAGTTGCTGTTTTTGCTCTATCAGTTTGTTGAGTTCTGCTTTCAATTTATCTAACTCTGCCTTCATTTCCTTCAGTTAAGCTTGAATTCCCTTGATTTACTCTTATCTTTTTTGTATTTGTTTTTCCAATTTTTAGCATAATTCCTTCTGCTATTAGTGTCTTTGCCTCAATTAACTATTCATCTGATTTAACTTTTAGATTTGGCGCTCTAATTCTGCATTCTGTTTATTCTATTGCATGAACTATTAAGGAATCATTCTTGATATATCAAATATTATAAGCAGTAATAAGTATAGAGAGTTTATAATCATCAACAAGATTATTAATTGTTAAAATCTGATAGCATTCAACATTTAAATTATAGCAGAGATAGAGGTAGTAGGTAGTTGAGCATATTTTGTGTTATTGATGATTATCTTTTGGTCTAAACCATTTTTAGTCCAATAATAATTTTCTGAGAAATAAGTAATTTCAAAAATATGATAAATGGCGAAACGATAATAGGAAAATATGTTAATGTTATTACAGAAAAATTTATCAGTTATTTTTACACAAATTCAAATACTATCTATGATATCCAAATTCAGAAAAAATTGCTCACTGCTCATAATAAAGATGACTAGGGTTCAAAAAATATTCCACTCTTAAAATTAAGATGTTAGTGTCTTCTTAAATATCTATGATAACTCATTAATGTTGAGTATTATTTGTAGAAAATAAGGTCAATAATAAGCCATTAAAATATTATAAAATATAACTCTAAAATATCAAAGGTCCAGCGATTATTATAGGAATTAATCATGTGCTTAGGATATTGTTTATCTTATTGATATTATCACAAATAAAATCATTAATAAATCATGGAAAGTCACTCTGATGGCTCGCGAGAGGGAAGAGCGACTTCCTTTTTCATACTCTTTGTTGGTATGTCTTTAAATGAGTCAACATGTTATTTATTTTGGCAGAAACCATTAGAACAATCCTCGCATTTACACTCACTTCCACAACATATACCAGCATTAAAACACTCACAATATTTTTTTTGACACTGACTCTTCTTGCAATTGCATCCTTTCCCTGGATTTTGTTTGGAAGAGCTCGTTAATTTTATCTTCATAGATTATTTAAGCTTTTCGATTTAAACTTAATGGCAGTGATCGTTAGAGCAGTCAAAACAGGAACATTCAGGAGTACACATTTTCCCTGAAGAAAAGCATTAGCAATACATCTTTAAGCATTTCGTTTTTTTGCATGTGCATCCAATTTTCTTTTTTTTAATAACTGAAGTTGAGCAAATAGTTTCTTGATGGGTTTGTTTTAGAGTAAAATCAAGAGAAATCTACGATTCTAAGAGGTCTTCGTAGTTTTCAGGAACATTTTGATCTAAGCTCACAACAGAGCCAACTGGGAAGTATTTATTGGTCTATATGAATAGAAGAGTGTGATTAAAGTTGGGAGCATTAGGCATTCTAGAAAATGGTTCACAAAACAAGTTTAATTGACTCATATTCTTTACTTTTCTCTGAAATAAATATAATGAAATAAAATTTTAAGAGCATATAAGCTGTTTGAGATTACAGCGAAATATCATAGCAGACTTAATATAGAAACTATGTACTTAACATATTTGGTCTACTTATTAAGGTTCAAATTCAATAAGGTGCACATAATTATTGCCCATATTTATTTTGTTAGAAAACATAATTATTGCTCATTTCCCATAATTATAAATTGAATTAATTTTCTTATCTTATTTCTAAAATGCGAATGACAATTGGAACTGACCAAGGAATTGAATTTATTGAAGTTCTAAAAGTAAGAAGGAATATTACTGCTAGTCACTTATTCGATAAATATTGTTTGCTTTAAAAAATTTAAATATCAAATAAGGAGCTATATAAAAATATCTCTAGATTAATTAGTGCTAAGACTTCTCAATAATAGTACTTCTTAAAAAAAATTTAATTGAAAATTTTAATGAAAAATAGGCCATAAAACTTCGATACACTGTAATCTTTTACGAAGATGTTGGTTTTATAAAGTTTAGGGATTTATTGGTGTTGTTAGCGTCTCTGTAATATAAAAAGTAAATAAGTGAATATAATCAAATATAAAATCCCTGTTTAATTGGTTTTTTTTTTAAACGATCAAATTAATAGAAGAATGAAATAATAATGGTAAGAAGCCTCTTATCAAATAAACTACAATTTAAACATTACTGGTCTTACTTCTTTAAGATTAGTAAACTCAATAGGACTCATCGTTCGCGTTCGCGAGAGAAATGCAAAAAAGAAGCTTATATGAAATATCTTGAAGACTATCTCAAATGTTTCATCTAGATGAAGAAAACTAGTAAAATTATAAAATTTCTATTCTTTAGACAACAGCTCGAGAAAAGGCCTCGCTTCTTTGATATTCAGCGCTCCAAAATTCGGACAGGACTTACCAAATGAGGGAAAATCGAATCAAATGAGTTCCACACAGACTAAAATTGCTAAGTGTAGACAAAATCGTATTCTCTTTCGAAAGGTAACTGAAAATAAAAAGAGAATCAGTAGGAAGGGCATTGAGAGGACAAAAACTTATAAAAAGTATGCAAAACAATGTTAAGCACTGGATTTAAATAAATAATTCTCTGCCAAAGTAGAGTACTATTGAAAAAATAGCGAAAAAATCGTAGTTTTTATCCAATAGCAGGAGCAACTATATTAATTATTATAACTGAAAAGTTGATTGCTAAAATAAACTGAAATTTTACAATGCCAAATAATGGTACAGAATGCAGAGCAAGTGCTACTTGTTAGATTAAAGAAATTGGGAAAGCTTCTTAAAAATGAAAAAATATAAGCAGAGATTGAATCATATAGAGCAAATGATCGAGAAAAGGAAGAAAAAAATTTAATTTATGCATTCTATATATTGACTTTATTAAATGCTATTCTTATGTCTGACTTCTGTTGTTTTGATGTAAATTGCTTTTATTGCTGCAGTTCACTATTATCGAGGATACATTAAGTCGATAGGAAAACTAGCATGGGCGAAAAAATTGAGAAAATCAGCAAAATAGGTGGAAAGTTCCAAAAGAGGTAAGAATCGATATTATATGATCAAAATGCAAATAATGGTTTAATCATATAATCATTTTTTCTGCATCTCTTGATTGCGATCAAACCAATCAAATTCATCTCTGATGGGGTATCTGATTCTCTCTTTTTTTGCTTAACTGCTCTTCTTATTTTGTTAAATTATGAAATATCCTACCATTAAATAATAGATAGATAGATATAATTCACTGCTAACGCAGTTTGATAAAAATCATGACAATTTTTTATTACATCTCAAAAAGTTTCGAAAAGTCGTCGGCTTATTTTAAATGCGACATTTATTCTAATCCTTACTCTAAAAAAAACGTTTATTTTTTAATTTTTTGTTTTTGAATTTTCATAATTTAACGGTCACTCATCTCCTCCAAAACTCACTCCCCTAAAATTAAAATACTTCCAAAGTCATCTAAAGTTAAAAATAATAATAATAATTTACTTAAAAGGCGATTACCAACTCTCTACTACTCTAGTC
>Ga0302280_1003212_pt1 | contig 11982 bp, 6 predicted proteins | sample III_Fen_E1_1_FD_198771 | JGI IMG/M metagenome (GOLD analysis project Ga0302280, IMG submission 198771) | Peat permafrost microbial communities from Stordalen Mire near Abisko, Sweden - III_Fen_E1_1 | ecosystem: Environmental > Terrestrial > Soil > Wetlands > Permafrost | place: Sweden: Abisko...
TTATTAAAGTAGCTTGTTAAACAATTGAGAAGACGAAGTGACTCGAGTTGCAACTGAGGCTATTTTTAATTCGCAGCCATTTATACAAAATGCAATACGCGCATTTGATTAATTAGTTTGAAATGAATTTAACTAATTGAACAATTTGGATGGCTTATCAATATTCTGAGTCCATGTACTCCCCTGAATTGTTGCATTACTTACTCAGAATCAAGGTCTTCGATTAAGGCCTTGAATGAGCTTTTTGGGTATGTGTTGCTCATAAATCTTTATTATAAAATGAATACCCTAAAATTGTGTCCCTGTTCATATGGTCAATGAACTATTCTCGGTACTCATCGCTTTCCTCGGACCTATCGGCCCATTATGCTTCAATAAACTGTTAATAAATATAGCAGCGAGGATTGGTTGAATAAGTGTTGTCTATTTAGATAATTTACTAAATGGATTTTAATTTGTTGTACTTTGACATTTGGCTGATATAAATACTTTGTAAAGTTGGCTTGTTTAAGGGTGAACTATTTATAAAAATAACCTTAATTGTGTTTTCTTTATATAAGATTCATAACCATGTTTTTATCAATTATATTTAAAAAGTAATAAATTTATTATCTAGATTTCTACAATCCTTTAGCTCACCTAAAAGAATTAATTTTTTAAAGAATAAGTTAAATCTCTTCGTTTCTTGTTGTCAAAATATCATGATCTTCAACAACAGTTGTCGAACAAATTACCAACAGTCAATATTTTGTTTAACTAAATGTAGTCGATGAGAAGGCGGTTCACGGACTAAGAATAAAAGAAGAAAATGATCCTTTGATTGCGAAGCCTGTACTATTAATCTATTAATCTGTTATATTATCTTTAAAATATTTGTCTATTTGATATTGATAACGATCTTCCTAATTCGCTATTACCTATTGGCAAAGTTAGCATTTCCTCTTGGAAGATTCAATTACGTTTGATTCGAAAGACTTAGAAAAAGAGAGTAAAAGAAATTAAATATAAAACTGAATGATGTAAATAAGAGATCAATACTCCGAAGATGCATCATAGAGATTTTTCATCTGAATTCTCTATTAACATAAATAGTTTTTGATAATACTTATCGTTAGTGACAGATAACTATAAACATCAATCCAGAGAACAATTTATCGACCAATTCGGCTCAAACATTTCCTGTAACTGCATCTCCAAATAGTAATATGGAATTTGAGAGTTTACGCATCCCCTCCAATTCTGAGCAAGTTACTACTAATCCTCAAATTAAGGTTCCTTCATAGTATAGATCCCTAAAGTACCCTCAAGCATGCGAGCTTATATTTCTATTTTTTATGCCTATGCTTCATTCCCCTCTGCAATATATGCATTTTTAGCCAGTTTGTAGATATTTATTTTTACCTGATCCTGATTAATAGTCTTTGGATTATAAAACTGTTTTCCATCTGAAGTTTACGATGCTTAGCTTTTTCTAAATATCTAAAATAACTATATTATTTTGGTGGTTTGGTTTTGATCGAAAAGTATTCCCATTTTCACAAAGGTTATGAGTATTTAAATGGCCTGATCCATTTCTAACTTTTATAGTTGTTGCATAACTCTTAAATAATCAGCTACTCTTCCCTCGATATAATAGTTTTAAGCGATTAGGCACAGCAGTCGACCATAAATCCTCAGCTAATAGATTTACAGTGCGCTGACTGGTTTATTCCTGATTCTTTTGACAAGTTCATTAATCATTTATTCACTCTATTGCGTTTTCAGTCCGCTTTTCGATAATTATTTAAGGTCTGATTACAAAATAGGTTTAAAGTCAAGGATCTTCTCCAGGATTTATACGGACGGAGAAGGCAAAGATTCATTTTGATAAGTTAGAGATGTTAACAATATAATGTAGGCCTTTTCTTCAATATTATGATAGGTACCCTTGTATTGTTTGGAATAATTATCGTTTAAAACACATCCCAAAGTTTTAATGGCCTCATTCTTCTCTCCCAAAGCAAGCAAACCCTAAGTAGTAATGATTTTACGATTGATTGCATTAGAACAGTATCAAAATATGCTCGATAATGAGGTTAATCTGGCTTAGAAGTTCTGGCCACTTCAGCAGCCAACTGATAAATAATATCGCCCATTTCTTTATTGGTATATTTATCACTTTTTGATTTCCGTCCGCGTTGAAGTATTTTCTGTTTATTGGTGAGTAAATCATGCAATTTATCGTAATCACTCAGAATCAAAACTGCGCAATACTGATTATAAAGCTGCAGGATCTCTGTTTCACTTTTAGCGGTATTGTGATTCATTTCGATAACCTTTTTCTTGATTATCTGGTGAGCGTTGCTGACATTTACGATGATCTACTACCATTTCCTAAATTTTAAGAACAAAGCTCGCTAAATTAATGAAATCATACCTCCAAAGCATAGACGGACAGCATTTTCTCTTTATCAATCTATCCTTACAACATTTTTTATAGCAGATTTTATTATCTTATCCTTAACTTGTTCAAGCACTACTGATCATCTTTTTCGTAGCAGGTCTTGACTTCGTCGATCCACATCATATCTGTATTTAATTTTTAGCTTGAGATCAAATCAATGCCGCTTAGATAGTCAAAATCATCAAGCCCACTTTTGAAATTCAATGCCGTCTTCGAGACTGAACCTTGATTTTTTCGAGCCATTTGCAGGAATAATTTTGTGGTAAGCGAACGCGGAAAGACTCGCCTAATCAGATTCATTTTTAGCGACAATTAATATTATGTTGATCGTTGATATGAGCCAAAATGATGAAAACTTACTAAATAATAAAACCTAATTAAAACCACGAAATCACGACAATTTTAAAGGAAAATCTTCGCTCAGTTTGAATGTTTTGAATTCAAGCAGCTTGGAATTGTCCGTCATTTTCTTTTCGACTGATAGATTAATGTATTGCTCGAGGATCTTCTATTTCCACTCCTTTTTGCCTCTATACTTTTCAGACACGAGGATGGACTCTACAAAATTTTATTCCTCTGCGATGATGGAGTTGATTTCTTATTCACAGCGAAAATAGTTCTAGACTGCTTATTTGGCTGCTTTATTTATTAGTTAGGGTTTGGCACCAGCCAAACATTTAAAAAAGGCTTCATCAGTGAGGTTGACCAAAATATTCTTTTGAAGTTTGGGAATCACCGTTATTAACTTTTTAAGTTTTTGTGGAAAGACGCGTTTGCCACTGTTGTCATCTGATAGATGAGAGTGGAAATTGAAAGGCTATTTCTAATTTGTTTCAAAGAAGTGAAGAATTTCCACCAAAAGCTATCCTATTTACGGATAAATGTTGATATACTATTTTGATTTTTTGCACACCTCAAACGAAAAATAAAAAAGACAGTTTTCTATCTTTTCGTAGCCCTCCTCATTTAATTGACTCTTCATCTCGTTGAGACAGTAGAAAAATTACAGCAGGCGTAATAGGCTGCAGATAATTTTGATTTAAAGAAAGTCCTTTTCGTTCGATTTGTCGCTCTGGATGTTGTTATAAATTTTGGATACTTCGTTGATGGTGAACACCAAACTTTAGATCTACAGGGAAACTTAAAGATTCTTCTTTTCAATTTAAACAAACATTTGCGATAACTTAATATGGTCCTTAATCTTACCTTGCGTCATGAAGCTACTTTAATAATTAAGTACTACTCGGCTTACAGATAAGCTTCCAGAGCAAACAGAGTCTGCTGAATATAAGTTGACAGAATGCCTAAAAGCCCGGACCTCCCAATATCCTTTTTAAGTTCGCATGTCTTTTTACCAGATCGCTTGAATTTGAGTGGATAAAATGATTCGTAGAACTTGTTTATTTTTTACTTGATTTCGATGCGTGAGGAAACACTCATGTAGTCATATAGAGTGATCCAATCCAACTCCATTCAAATTATAACAATTACATGGATAAATTATAGTAATAATAACCAATTGATCACCTCCCCTTTGCCTTTTCTTGGATTTCCTTACTGAGGATCTCTTCTAGTTTTTAAATGGTTCGGCATTTACCTCCCTTTAAATTAAGTTCTAATTTTTAGTAATACTCCATATTACTTATTGAGATTATGTGGTCATCATGTATTCCAAAAGCAAGCCAAGTTTTCATATCAGGAGTGTATTACTCATATTTGTGACTGCAATAGCTGTACTCAGCGTCAAAATAGGGAAAAATGCCCTTCAAGAAGAAGAGAAAACTTCTAGGATTTGCCAGCTCTTTCTATGCGTTTTTGCTATATATCCTTTCTTTCTAAATAAATTAAAATTGACTTATGCTTCTGTTGGCTTAATTACAAATATGTGCAGATTGCATGAGTCACTACTAACCGCCAACCAATTTCCTTCCTTACTGAAAGCAATTGAGTAAATCGTGGCAAATTCATTACCTCTCCTCACCTACTGAATAATGCAACCAGTTTTTGTATCCCAAATTCGCACCTGAATACCCTTTTATGATGTAGTCGCCAATTTTTCCCCATTTTGTGTGAGCAGAATTGCGCTGAGTACTAAATTTACAACAATGTACTTGACTGATGAGCTTTAATTTTTCTTTAAGTAAGTCTGCTAAGGTAGACCAGCAATACATGGCCATTGTCGACGTGGGGCACAGCCAATATGAAGTTATTATAGTCATTCGACAGTGATATCAAATTATAAATTTCATTCTCCTCGAATTTAAATGTTTCAATGACATGTTCAATTTCCATGCTGAACAAATCAACGAGAAATACTTTATTATAAACTGCCACTACTATTTTATTTTGCCTTATCTTCAACTGCATTATCTTTGAACAAAATGTTAGATCTGCTATTATTTTTTGGGCTTCTAAATAGAGGAAAGAGTTTACTGTCGTCAAATATGGCTAGACGATTGGGGGGTGTGAAGGGAGTCTCCTTTTCTCCCACCAATCCAATCAGATTACTCTTGTTGATAAGTTCTACAAACTGTAGAGGAGTGCCGAAATCGCGTTGATGCCTTAATGCGAAAGGCTGCGTGCTATATATCTTAAACCCAATGGACGTTGCCGCAGCCATAAAGGTGTTATCCGCATTAAAGCTGACTGAGTTAATGATTTCTGCCTTCTCAGTTTTGCTTGCATTCTCCATAATTCGATCTATAATACTATAAGCTATAATATCAATAACAGCGGTAAAGACACTATCATCAGATGTAGGTCGGTAATTGAATGACTCCCGTTCCCATACGGACTGCTCGCAGCCAGTAGTACATGAAATCTGCCATTATGAAGAGATGAATTATCTGGGATAGCATAAACCAGTAACCCACGTACTAGGAAAGTAGACTCATCGCCTTGTCCGTGTTTAACTATGCGTAAGTAAATATCCAGAAAATAATGAACAGAATCCGGGAGATGCCTTGAGCAGCAACAAAATGAGAAGTGTATGACTCTATATCGCCTTTCTAAATAGGAAAAGTTGTACATTGTTGCGAAACAGGACAAACTGACTCAATATTGCGAATGTTTCCAAATACTGAGTAAAAGCCCACAGGAAATCTCCAACAGGCGAACGGTTTAGGTTAGAGTGAAATAGAACTGCAAGTCCTAAGGTCAAAGCTATCAAATAGTAAGACTTGACAGTATCAAGATCCATACTATAACTCTCTCTGAAAGTAACGCAAATGCTATAAAGAATATATCCAGAAAATAGTGTAGCTGCGAACTCTTGTATACGGAAGATGACATCGCCAGTGGTGTCATTGGGTAAATATCCCTATATTTTCTAAGAGATACTTTGAATTTGAGGAAAAGAACGGCTCTGATGGCGAAGATGATGGTATAGCAAATGAATGTTTCCCTCGATAGTCCGGCCACTGATCTCGATTTTCTTATTTTTAGCACCACCAATGCGAAGCCAAAAGTCTGAACTGTGCCAGCCAGCGTAAAGATAAGAGAGAACTGACCGTCACTAAACACAAAGTAGAGGATTAAAACTATTATGGCTAACACGATCCAATATACGCCATCTTCCTTTTTAAATACCTTCATTTTAAAGATTGTTAATAAATATAACAACAAAAATCATCATATGAATTGATGAGAGTTTTCATGGAAGAGTGAACTTGGATTAGATTTAATCTGATATTATTTAGATTTGATGGGACAGTTATAATGCTGCTCGCCTGCTTAGGCTTATGATACTGACAAAAGTGGGCTTGTGTTTACGTTCGGCGAAGATAATGCAGAAGCAAAGATCCTGCATGAAGATCATCTTCTCTCTAAAGTTGAAGAACTGACTGAAACTATGCGAGGGTGTGAGATAAAGTTGAAATAATCTCTAAAGTTGTTTAAAGACAATTCTATGAGATCTGATCCCATAATTCTCAGTGCAGCCGGCTAAGAAAACCAGCATATTAAATGCACATTCGAAAGACCTTATGTTTTCTTAACAGATCCAACAGCTATCCGTGGTAAACCTTATAGAATAATTGATCGTGATGAGTACTCCCCTTCAAGAATAGTCATAAAAGGTAGTTTTGTCTTTATCTAGATGAGATTCTCCAGTATTTTGGTGTATTTATCTGTTTCCTGTCTAAGAATACCAATTTAATCAATCAAATTATCCTTACTTAACCTAATAGCTATGGTCTGTGTGCCCTCAAGATGAACATCGGCACTAGGCAACAGTATATTTTCATTGATGATTATGTGCTATGCTGTGATAAGAAGCCACTGTTTTGCCAACCAATTAACGGATCCTATATGTGGCCCTGTCTGCTGTAAAGGGCGTGGTTTAAAGTCAAAGGTAACATAACTGACAAAATACAAAAGAATACTCCCGAAGAAGTCTACTCCTTCTTTTTATCATATCCTCTCAAAACATATCCTTTTTCTCCTCAAGACTATCTTTAAAATAAAAATTTGCTACGAAAAAAGCTGCATGGCATATAATCAACAATGGGGTGCTTCATCACCTCAAAAAAGTAACCACTGCATAAATTGGGACTCTCAGGAAGAAAATTTTATTTTTTGATTAAGGTCATATGGTTTGAAGGTAAAATGCTATACTACTTACGCAATCCTTGCGGATTGTTCGATTTTAGAGGATCACTACGTTTGATGTCACAACAACTATAGGCTCGCATTCGTAAGGAAACCGGCGATGCAAAAATACCCTAAGGAAATTTTTTACTAGATGAAGAAGAGTTTATTGAACAAATCGAAAGCTTTTCTATTATCTATTACTTAAAATATTCATCGGTGATAAGCGAAGCTTTTTTATAGAGCAATTCAAACCAATAAATATTCATTCGAGCATATATATAATCATAGGCAATCGTTAGCTTGAGCTTTGAACAGAGAGGAGGACTTGCTGAGAGCGATCTGATATACGCTCCTATTACTTATCAAGTGATTTCTCTTAATGATGATACGCTTGTGGGAGGAAATAACAACCAAGAAGGTTGTTTTGGAGTCAAAACGACTAGTATGGCTTCAGTTATTTAGGATTACTCGATGAGCCACTAATGAAATTAAAGGCAGGCGAGTACCTAATTCGAATAAAGAAGAAATAATCAAGAAGAGGGCCAATTATTTTAACAAGTGAAGAGTAAAGAGACAAGATAATTGCAACAGCTCCATTTGTATTAAAATTCGATAATGAATCCATGAATAAAGACTGTACTTATAGGTTAATTTAGTGAATGATAGATTTTATTAATTTTTAAGGGCAATGGGTAAGCGTCAATTAAAGGTTGATTAAGGAAAGCTGACTCGGACTATTAGTCAAAGTACATTTTGGCTTGGCGATTTGGCGGTTCTCTATGTTTAAAAAACAAAGCAAAACCAATAATCAATAAGACTTGAAGTATATTTTCCAGAAGTAAAAAATTTATAGTGCATATCGCATAAAATAGATAAATAGTTCACTGCTCTGCCTGCGTTTACGAGCTATCAGTTGATTGTTTTTTAAAAGATAGATCCTGCCGAGTAGACTGTTCTGGGTAAATACGTCATAGAGCCATTTTGATATTCATTTTCTATAATAACGAGTTAAATCAAAATAATATTGATGGACAATAACAATTAATAAAAATCAATTTGTATTGTCTGCATTGGTGTAGTATGTATGCAACTTGTTCTTCATTCGAAGATAATGCATATTTTTTGATGAATGCCCTATGTTCAGTAATTGTAAAATGAGTTTGAATTTAGTTCTGTTGGCTGAAAATTTCAAATGTTTTCTCATGAAGAACTGTTGTTTTCTTTTTGAAAGCTAAAATATTGCGAGTAACTTTAAATAAAATGTATTGAAGATTATTAATCGACTTATTACATTAATTCTATTTAAAGAAATGCAAATGGTTAATAAAAATTATGTACTTGGTTTTTAAGAAAATAATAGGAGAGCACTAAAGTAAAACCCGACGTAGACGTTATCTGTTTTTGTTTGTAATGAGTTTATGATTTGCTAGTGACAGGCAAGACAAGATCTATTGTTCCTTAAACAATATTTGAGCGCATTTACTATATTCCCATAAAAGTGCTCACAATATGTCGATGAGTTCGTCGTCTTCAGCACCTTCAGTAAATTTTAAATTAACGCTAGCAATTACTACTAAAATCCCCTCTCGTAAAAATACCTGTAAATATACACGAGACTGTGATTGTTGAATAAGGATAGATAGGATTCATACTAATTTTTGGCCTAAATGAAGTAATGATTGAGGAGATAGGGATCATATCTCTACCATGTCCTCGGATTGTCTTTCACCAATGAGATAATTAGTAATGAGTATTAACTCACCATTATAAAGTTTTTCGGGGACTTCACACAAACCAAGCCCGCTTGAAAGTACAATTCACAGGCATTGTCCCATTTGTTGTTTTTGATTTCTTTTATGGCGCGGATTGGCAAAAGCTTTAAAAAGCTTTTAAGGGTACATTAAAAGCAATTTTCCTTTCTGATAATAGTCTCAACATCAGTTAAATAAGAATCAATCGTCCTTGTATTTATTAAATTATTTTGATATTTAAATTCACATACGATTAAAAATACTTTATTCAAAATAGACACTTAATGAGAGAGTAAATGTCTTGCCTTAGGTAATTGCTGATAAATCTTCTAAAATTAACTCAAGAATAAAGGTGATAACAGTTATTAATATTTTTAAAATTATTTGACAAGATTAATTTTAATTAAGTCCGAACTTATCTAATTTTTTTTATGCTGATTTTTGATAAGAAACCTCTTCTATTGACTTTAAAGTGAAGTTAAAATATCAGCAAAAAACAGTTTGGATTAAATATTACTTTGTTAAAACTACAAAAATATGTATTTCCTAATTTGTTATACGTTTTGCAGATTAGCTCTGACACCGAGCATTTGATAGTCGCACTTCATTTTATAATGATAATATTTGCGATAATCCTTGAAAAATAATTACATTTTTTAATTTATTAACTTTAAATTGTTATGGATGCTCGCCCAATCAAATAACCGATAAAGTAAAAAATGATAATATGAAAATCGATGACTATGTTGTTAATTATGCTTAAGGATAAGTTTTTAGAATGGAATTAAGATCCAGTGAGGATTTATACCTTTTGCTTCACACATGAATAAGAAAAAATTATGGAATAGGTAGATGTAATTGGAATTAAATAACTCCTTTTACTAAAGCTATTTTATGTATATTAAATTGTAGTAATAGTTTACATTATCAGTCAATTCGTCAGGGTCTTAATTTGAGTAGGGTAAACTAATAGAATCGACTGCCATCTTTACAAACAGCGATTACTTTTCTGTTTGAGGTTTTACAGATTTTAAAAAGTTCAGAGAGAGTAAAACCATATCCTTTTAGAGCGCATAGTACCTGTAGCGTGTCTTATACTTCTAGGAAATCCAAATGATTGCAGTCATGAACTCGAGCATTAGACCGAGTCTGTCCACCAAAGAAGCTTCAAAGCTAAATACACTGCTGAAGCAGTCTGTAATCTGCTCTTGGCTTTTGATCTACATTATTATCACAGGCAAAATGGTCTTTTGTAGAATCTGCATCCTAGTGCTGGTCGTTGGCCTTTCGAAAGAGTAGTCGAACAAGTGTTCGAAGGCAATCTCTAAGTACCTGCCTTCGTCCTAGATTTATTGCTTCTCTTTAAAGACGCTGCACATAATCTTGCAGGCCTCAATCTTCCTAGAGTGCGGCTATTGGTCGTTGTAGATGTCGATGAAGTGGGCCAGTGCCAACAGGTAGAGCGAAACTTACATATTCCTCACTTTTTCCGCATTAAATATGTCCTTAATTTGGGAGGGTGCGCAATGCTAAACGCTGTTCATCGTATCGTTTATCCGCAGCAGTGTTTGATACCTTATTTAGTAAATACTCTGTGCTGGTAATTCATTGGTGGGAGTATTCTTTTTATATAGTTTGATGTCTCGAGTGAAAATAACATTATCCCGTTTTTCCTACATATTTTATTTGAGATAAAATGGCTTCATTTATTCGATAATTGGATTGAATTAAAGTGATTGGCAGAAAGCTAAAATCTATCGCTAATATTTTTAATCTATATCCTTGTTCTGTTTAAATAAATCTTGCATCTGGTCTTAGTAAATCCAATAATTCAACCGATATAGTTCGCATTTAAATTTAATCAATTTACTTGCTATTTCAATACTTTTTATGTTTGGTAGTCGTATTTCAATTTAGGATTTATAGGATATTTACTATTAGGAAATTTCCACTTTCAATCGAGAAATCTCAGAAAGAGATTAGACTAAGCAGTGGGCATCATTATAGTACAGATCAACCATAAAAGCAGTATTCTTAAGGTAGGTGTTAAACATCTCTTGGCTGCAATAAGACAGTGAACCTCTAAAGTTTGCCAAGGTCGCCTCCCCAATGTCTTCCTCAATAACTTTGCTGAGCCCAAAGTCTATGAAAACGTATTTGTGGAATGTGTGACTGAAGCATATATTCTCGGGCTTGATGTCGTGGTGGATGATTTTAAAGTGGTGTAATTTCCGAAGAGCCGACTTCAGGTCGTCTTCCAAGCCAGTGCTCAGATAGTGATTGTGGTCGCAAAACTCCATCGTAAATTCAATGCACTCAGAGTAAATAATGATGTTGAAGCCGTAGAGACACTTCATCGAGGGACCCGCCTCGAGCAAAGCCGCTATGGTGAAGATGATGTATTCGTTGATAACACTTTTGATGGCGTGGGCAAAGTTATTCTTTATTTAACAGCACTTTATCGCATACGATTCGTCCCAAACGTTGACTTTATAAATGGTGCCGAAGTTTCCACTGAAATGCTATGGGAGTTAATGGTGCTTGCTCCTCCCTTCGACGTTTAAAATATAGATGGAAATGATGAAGTTCTGAACCTGAACGAGGAGAGTGAGCACTTCTTTATTAGAGGAATACTCGGGTATGCTCATAGAGACATTGCTCTTTATGCGGTCTTTGCTGAGGCTAACATAACTCTTGGAGCACTTTTCCTGTATCTCGTCGAATATCTGTTGAGTGGTCAGTAGGGGACTCATATAGTTGAGATACTTGGTGGTGTCGATAGAGAGTTACTTCTGATGGTGGGAGGCTAGTAATTTGTCTAAAGATTGGGCATCGGGTTCTTCTTTACCGTTTTACTTTGCGCTCAAATAATAAAGTAAGAATATCTTCCAATGAACAAATTTAAAAAATACTATAATCTGATAAATTTAATTATTGTAAATGTAATAATGTTTAGACTAATATTGTTCGAATAAAAGTAAAAGAAATATTTTTTATTATTGTTATCTTTTATTAAATGACTCATCCATGTCTAAAGAATTATATAACATTATTCGAGATAAATCATAAATTTAGGAATAATTTTTGTTTTCAGAAATTTGATTCTACTATCCTTTTATTGATTCTTTTGACTCAAAGGTCATTGAATCTTCTGACTTGATTGAGGCAATCACTTTACGAATATGAAATATCAAATTA
>Ga0302280_1003220_pt1 | contig 11956 bp, 7 predicted proteins | sample III_Fen_E1_1_FD_198771 | JGI IMG/M metagenome (GOLD analysis project Ga0302280, IMG submission 198771) | Peat permafrost microbial communities from Stordalen Mire near Abisko, Sweden - III_Fen_E1_1 | ecosystem: Environmental > Terrestrial > Soil > Wetlands > Permafrost | place: Sweden: Abisko...
CAGAAACACCTTTTCAAGGATTCCCCAGATTTTGAGGCTCATTAATTACGGTTTCTTTACATCTTTCACCAATTAAAAGCAGTATTGAATAGTGCCTAAAAATCGGAGAATTTTTCTAGTTCTGCGAACTTGAGTATAAATGTTGTAAGTCGCTCCCTTGGGAGTGTGATCCTCCGAGTGAAGAGTTGCATACTGTACGAGTCGTAGAATCTAGGTGTAAGGGGAAGTACTTTATCTCGACTATCGGTCTTTGAGAGCAGGCTAAGAAAGGTATTGAGGTATTACATCAAACCAAAATGAACTATAAAAAGGATATAGTAAATATTTATAATTGAGATTATAATGATAAACAATGTTAAGACAATCATTTCAAGGCAAGTCTTCGCTTTTAAAGATGAGCAAACTCTTTTTTGCAAGACTCTAACTGAAGTTACAAATGCAAAGGATGGTCAATGTTGGCCTTATTGTTTACCATTTCAGCTAATTCAGCCATTGCTCTTTTGATATATTTTTAAATTTTTGTTTCAAAAGCAAAAGCAATGAATTTGGCAGCAACATCTTTGATTTTATGTTCTACTTTCAAATACGGTTCATTTTGTAGCATCTGACAACAGATAGTTTATTTTGCATGTAAATCCACATTTTCAAATAAGCATATTATTATTTTGCTCAAGTCAGAGTAGCATGAGCTGTTGAAATTAGGTAAACTGATAAATATGGCCTATAAGATGAATGTGTATTTGCAGCCATATATTTCCTTTAGGGTTACACAATGATTAAGAAAACTTAATATTCTTCTATGCAAATTTTTTTAGTTTAGATGTTGCATACTCATTAAAGTTAGGTTAAAAATATCTTCATGCTAAGGTTGTTGGAGATATATGGACTTATCATATAGAATGAGACTTTATTGAATGGACAAACAATGTTTAACGACATCTGGGTCGATACCATTGAAATATTCTTGGTATTCTCTTGTGTATTTTAAAAAGAAGTTGTTTATGCTTGGTAAATATTATCTTAGCCATTGATCTAGGATCAAAATGTGAACATCCCTAAATTTGCTTAAGATTTGATGAAAGATGTCTAAGAGCCCAACATATTCAAGAAAAAATGAAACATCGTTGGATTTAAATATCATTACAACTAAGTTCATCAATGAGAGGTATCCAGAAATGGGGATACACTAGACAATGACATTATCACAGAGTCTTAATGTGCTTTTTATTGTCATTACACTCAATCCCAGTTATGTGGATGTCCATTGCAATTTTTTATTCAAACAATCAAAGATGATCTTATAAATGATTTAAATTGCGTTGATAGACATTTTCATGAAAATTGAAAGGTAAAATTATTTATGTTACAGAGGAAAAGCCTAATAGCTGTCCAGTAGAGTTCTTATTTCATCAAGTAATACATGATTATTCAATGTTCCTAAGTCATTTATTGATTTTATTCTATTGAATATGCGGTTCAAGTAATTTGTGATAATATCTTTATTAGTAAGTTTTACAATTGAATCGAGAATTGTTTGCAGAATTTTATTTAGGATTAGAGGTTGTTCAAGATTTTTAGATTCATAAAACTTTAGTAAATCGTCAATAATAGTTTGATTTTCACAAATATTCACTGTTTTCATAAGTAATTCGAAAGATTCAAAGGCACAGTCACAATAAAGCTCATCTTCTATATACCCAAGACAAAATTCCATACATTTGATCTGCAATTAGTGGTTGTTTTTCATAAAAGCACAGCCTTGCTTGATAAGGCCAATTGCCTCTAAAATCAATCGAGGTGGAATTCTGTTTGCTCTTGACATTTAATTCATCAGGTAGACGATGAAATTTACCACATTGTCTTGATCATAATCATGCTTTATTTACTCAATGACAGATTTTATTGCGTAGATGGCTAACTCAATTCCTCTCCTTTGTTCTGAATCCACTTCAATGTAATCCGATAATTTTTTGAAAAAATTGGCTGAACCTTCTTATTTTTTCTTGTGGGTAAAGTAGGAATAAGAGAATTTGATGATATTCTAAGCTTACTTCCTGTATTATTAAAAGTTAATGGAATTTATATCATCAATAGTGTCTTAATTGGGAGAAGTCTAAAACATCATTGATTAGTTTTATAAAATGGTCTTATGAAGAATGATGTCAAGCAAATTATCCACAATGTGCCAGAAGAAAGAGTTTAGTTCAGAGTTTATCTTGCATTTCATCATTTTTTAGCCCAATTATAGCCAAAACTCAAAGGTGGAATAGCTTATTTTAAGATTACTACAATTCAGTGTTTTATTCATGAGCTCAATAAGTTCATAACCCAAATCCTCCATCAGCAAAAAGCTATAAGATAGCAAAATTTATTTTATGATGGTGAGATAACTTTCAATTCGGTTTATTTATACTGCTTCATTGAGAATTTTAAGAAAGATGGGCTTTGTATCTCGCATATAGTTAATGATCATGGCTAATGAACTAAACTCTTATGGGCCATATCTTTCCCTCTGCAAAGAAAATTCAATTTAATCTAAAGTTTGAAATTTTTATTGAGAACAGTAGTGCAACCCCTCACAAATTACCTTGAAACATTCATCAAGAAATGAGTCAGTTTGAGAAGGAAGTTAAAATTATGAAAGTTCAATCACTTTTTTCAATACTTTTCCTAATTTTAAAAGGGGCAGTCCCATATTCACCCAATGTTAAAGGGCATCCAAACTGAGGAGAGTCATAACATCTTCTTCAAAGGATAAGGCAGAAATAAATATAGAACCTATAAGGTCACTTTAGTCTAATAAATTTTGTCGAATCTTTAGTTTAATTCCATGTTTAATTCTATTTGTGTTTCTGAGTTATTCAGGCAATCTTTCGAGGAAAGCAAGTCCATTTCTAAATTGAAGTGGAGAAGCCTCCATGAATTTGACTATATCCCTGATTAGCAAAGGCCAGTGGTCTAGAAACAGGGAAGAGGCGAGTAAAGCAGCCCCAGAAGCCAATTTTTTCACTATGGGGAGTGAAAGTGTGGCATCTGTCAATTGAATGAAGATGAATTCTCGCAATGATTGGAGCTCTTCTAAGATCAAATGATCAATATTCCTTTCTATCTTTTGATATAATAGCTGCGCTCCGAGCAATTTTTAATCAGCTGATTACGATGTGATGATAATTTCCTATGTGAGAGTCAACAGTACCTGAGCAATAGACCAAATTTAAGTGCATTCTATGGCTCTGATAAGAAATTGGTTGGCTTAATCTCTCAGATATAAGTCGTCATGCGACAGAAGGCGGTAATTGCCTAGGACGGTTTCGAGGGAATACATATAGTTAATATGCTTTAATTAGATATTGATAAGTCACTTCGAGTGGTATTTAATATAGATGTTGATATCATCAGTGATTGAAGGAGATATTCCCATATCTTTAGTTTCACCTAAAAATATTATGTATTTCCATATTTTTATTCATAACTGATTTCCGAGATGAAGAAGACTAATAGCAGCAACAAAAAGAAGGACGATAAAAAAAAACAATCCGCCCTTACTCGACAAAAACTAATTGATTTCTTGATCAGAAGCGCAGAAGTAGAACGCAAACTGGAGATCATCAAAGAAATGCTGGCAGAAGAAGAATAATTTACACCTGCTTCACTCTTCCATCGACTTGACAGTGCTCGAAAGGGATTTATAACCGAAAGAGACCTCGAATCGTTTTTAAAGTAGCAAAATTTGGAATTTAAGGGAAGCGAGATTAAGATGCTGTTCGGTCGAATCAACTCGGCCAAACAGGAGGAAGCTGTACGACTAAGAGAGTAATGATATCATAAAGAAGGTTTCAAAATTTCATTCTGCCAAACCAAAATCCACGATTAAGGTACTTTACAATGAGAAGGCCTGTCATAATTTCAATTCCAAAAGAAAGCTTGACTCAAAAGATATAATGGATAACTGGCAAAATATTTTCTCAAATCGTATCGGAGTACACAAAGTAATCGTTGTAACATATAGACTTTTTGAAACAAATCAAGCTCTGCTCAGTTCATTTGACTTCGATGCTGCAGGCATTTTTAGAATGATAAGCTCAAATGGAGAGTTTGTGACAGGAGAAGACATTCAAGCCTTTATGTCCGAAAATAATCGATAAATTTCGCAAGAAGAAATAGGCTGCCTTTTGAGAATGATCGATAGGAGGGGATAAGGACAACTCTATCTTTAAGATTTTAAATTTTATATGGCTACTCTTGGAGTGAAGAAGGAACATTAGATCTTCGACGAGCTCAGCCCAATACCAGCTCTTAAAGATTTTCAAGCTGCCTAGATCAAGCAATCAGTGAGAGACCGCGATCAAACTTTAAAAGACAGATACAAAGACAACAAATCCTACGCAAAGGGGATGGATGATGAAGGCCACCATATATTAGGTTACAGTAAAAAAAGTGACCACTCCAGAAGTCCCGGATGGCTATCGAACTCTCGCAAAGCCAGAAAATGATGTTGACATATTTTTGACAAAATTATCGATGGACCAACACATTTATAAAATGGATTACATGGCATTGGTGAGTCTCATGATTTCAACATCATTGTATGCCTAAGATAGATTAATATTATGTCAGACATGTTTCTTAAATAAGGGATTGACAATCAGATTATGATATCGTCAGTGGAAGAGTTAGCCATTCCTAGAAGTTGGAAGAGAGTGGAGCCTAAAATGACGAATAAGAAGATGCCGAGAAGCCATGGACCGATCTGTGAGCCTTATTCCTTTTTCTAAATGAATTGAGACTTACAGGGGGGCGAAGTGATTTATCAAGACTGGAGTTATAGTGTTTTTCACTCTTTAATTTCATCTCTTGGTCGTTGGGCATGATTCTGTAATTATAATTATAGAAACGTGTTCAACTCTATTAACATCAATATATCAAAAATAGCATAAATCAGCAGACCTCATCCCTTCCGTAATATCCACTTCACTAGTTTTTTTACTTAAATCCAACGCTAATTCATTGATTTGCTGTGCAACACCACGATTATATAGTCCTTATAGAAGGCGGACAAGCAAGGACCAGCAGTATCTGTTATTCCTGTTTTGATTCCTTAAAAACCATCCTAAAGCAGTTTGTTAGTATTTTAATAGGGGCCATATCGTGTTGTCTTTACGATATTTCTCAAGAATGGATATGTCACAAATTCACCAGATATTCTTGCGAGCTCGTTGCAAGTCGAAATATTTTTTAATTGCTCGTATGCATCATTACCATGACAGTTGAACATTTTAGTGTCCACAGTTCCGATTCTGTTGCATTTTTCATTCATCATACTGATAAAGCAAAAGGCAAAATTTTTGCCGATGTAAGGAACGTACCAATCATTAGTAAGGGGGTTAACCTGACGGTTTCGTCCTTTCAAAAACATTATAAGCCCAATGGCTTAACTCAAGGCTATTGCGGCGTCATTGCCACTCGGAAGCATCATTCCATAGAGCAAGTCTAAAAGAGTGCAAATTTGTCCCTAAAGTAAATTAGCAGTGGTTCCTTGTATCAAAGTGGAAGTTTTGTTAACCATGAAGGAAATCTGATGAGGTTGCCATCCATACTTTTAAAGGAAATCCATGACGGTCATTGCAGTGACCATTTTAGTAAGACTGGCTATTTCTCGAACAGTATGAATTCTTTTGCCATAGTAATACATGTATTTATCATTTTTACGTTTCCAAATGCACCAGCTTTTGGCAGAAATTTATGGAATACTCTCATCGTTACTAAAGAGTTGCAGAAAATAAGTAAAATCCTTTAAGCATTATGGGCAATCTCCACAAGTACATCGCTTATGTTTCATGGAATTGTAATGATTTTTTCCTTTCTTGAGGATAGACGTGGTGAATTATCGATCTCCGCTGAGTCGAGAGTTGGAAGTAGTTATGAAATCTGCATTTTTTGTAATTAGTTGGACGGTGTTTTGTTTTGCTGTCTAATGAGGCAGGTGATTCGACAAAAATAAAGGGTTATGGTTTAGGTTTAGTTTTAGTGCTTTGGGAAAAGCTTATTTGGACTCAACAATGAAGGGGCAAATCTGTTCTTATATTTGTTATGGTTTTTAACTTTTAGTCTTGCACGCCTTATACTTCCGAATCTTATAACGATTGGGCATAGTGACATTGGTTCCGTTCAGGCTGAAAATAGCCCTCTCACTTTGCATTATAATTATTTTACCACAACAAGGACAAAAGAAAATATTGACTATAAGTAATACAAATATTATGATGTATAAAGGATATATCATCATTATTGAACCCTGTTAAAGGGGTCGTTTATCAATTAAACTTAATCTTCGTGAATCCAAATCCGATACAGATGCTCGTTCATGGTCATCCTAAAAGTGATAGGTTTCAGATGATTCTCATAGTCTTGCGGGTTAAAATTAGCTGGTTTTTCAACTACAGATACTCCCACACTTTTTTGTAGGTATTTACAAAGTTCAGTCGATAGCTCCAATTGTATTTCCTCGGGAGCAGAGCAAGCCCTGCCAATTTTAGGCACTAAATTCACTAGATAATTTTTCTGTAAGTTGTTCAGAGGCGGCTCCTCTAAGAAAGTGACCTTGAAGTTCTTGGGTGGGCTGCGTGGGCTTCGATATTTCATTAATCAATTATTATGAACGGTATGCACAGTTTAGTGTTTAAAATGAACGATAAATTTGGATATTTTATCGTAAGCAACTAAAGACATAAATAATCATAGTTTTTCTGTTTCTGCTAGCTAATTGTTGATAAAGTTGTTCATGGTCCTCTGATGTTGTTCTCGAGTGAACACCAAAAATTGAACTCCAGAGATCTCGTCTATTTTAGTTAAAATATACCTGCAGTAATATGGGTTGGCTTACAGTTTTAAGATAAGCGCTATTCATATTTGGACTTGCTTTCATTATTTACAAAAAAGACACAAAATTCAGTCATTTCTCGAGAAGTCCAGAGTAGATTGATTGGTCCATAGTTTTTGGTGAAAAATTACAGCACCTCTGCTTCAGCAACGACTTAATTGTATAGGGATTTGAAGAAAAGAGGATCGCTTCCGTCTTTTATGTATATATCTTCGTCATTTCCCTCAAAATTGAAAGGAACCTTAATACTGCCTTGTGGGATCTTTATAAGTGAGATAATACTCTATTTTTTATAAGTTAATGGTCCTAAGCAAATGCATTTGGATCCGTCAATTTATTGAGGTCGTTATCTTTATAGAAGGAATAATACTTAGGTGAGTAATCCCCTTTAAAAAACTGTATCCTGTCATAAAGGCATCATAACCTGCCTAATGACAAGCTAAACTATCCAGTTTGTATTCTTTAAACTCCTAAGAAAACTAAAATTTGATGGGCTGAGTAGTTTAGTTTGCTGAGTTGTGCTTTCCCGCCTCAGAATTCCTTTCAACTTTTTTTGCATCCATTTCTTTCATGCTGGTAAAGCAATTCTCCAATCCAGTCTGTCTGTTGGGTAGTTGATGACTCAAGTATGGTGAGTTACTGAAAAGATATTTGTTATCGTAAATTGTAGGAAATATACTGTGTACTTTCTATTTGTATTGACACCAATGATCTGGTAAATCTTAGACGAATCTATAGTAGACCTATGTCTCAAAAATTGTACGTGCATTAGATCAAGAAATCCATTGTGAACTATTATAGGCTTCTTCAAAGATATCATTTCCTCGAAAACTTAGTTAAATAGTTTATCAGGTTCAACTGCACAGTTAATTTCAGCGCTGTTGCTTATTTTTTCCTAAACAGTGCACTTTTTGATGGTCAATATTGACCTTTTAATGACTTCTTCGGAATTAAAGGTAAAGATAAAGGACTGCTGCGGGTACTGCTACTATACTTTGTCCTTGAAAGTCATATAGCTTTGGTACTTCACAAATTCAATATTGATTGACAGCTCAAGATCAGCTGTTTGCATCCATTACTAGACCAAGGGCATATTTAACTTCAAAAATGCTTGAGTTTATGGAGATTTCATCTGTTTGAGCCTTCGTAACTCCATTTTTATTTCATCAAGTTTAGCATTCTTGGTGAACTCTTTGACTTTCTGGCGACTTGTGTAGGGTACTCCTTCATAAAATAGTTTGTTGAAATCGAAATTATTTTTGGTTAAAAAGTTCATGGTTCCAGCATGGAATGAAAACTTCATGATTTCCTGTTGTTGAGTCAGGGGAAAGATATAAAAATTAAAGGGTTGCGCCAATATTCTTCATCGTAGAATTTATACTTTCTTTGTTCTGGCAATATCTTGAAAGCTGCAAGTCCGAACTGCAGGGGTATGAATTTGCTCACACTCTGTCGCTGCTTTTCATATCTTTTTTGAATCTGCTAATGGGAGAGATACTGAATCAACAAGTGAAGGACTAGTGAGCTACTCAGTCATGATACCGCTCATCTCGAGATCAAAGGCGAGGTAGTGTGCGGATTGTAACGTCGAGCGGATGAAAGGAAGCGATTACGCGAAATTGAGACGAGTGATGTTCATATATGAGGAATTAAAATTAATTGGGTCAATGTAACAGCCAACAATAGTTAAAATAAAAAATGAAGATATCAGTAGGCTGATCGTTTGTTGGCTGTGGAGAATGTGTTTTTGAATGAACTAGTCTGAAACTCATTGATTTGCGGTGGAGATTGATAGATGCTTCCTTTTTCATTAACTATACGAACATTCGGAGTCTAAAGCATCTTGCTCGCAGTCTATGGAGTTTTGGGTAGGTATTTATTGGTGTGGTATTGTCCGCTTAAAAATTGTTAATGAATTTATCTTTCAATCTATCGTTCTTCCTTTATTCTATTTTTGATGGCCTGGGCTGTTTGAATGTATACTTCATTGTCATTAAGTTTCATCGGAATGTATTCACTTCGACAGCTGGGTTTTCGAAAACTTTCAACCACACTGAGGCAGTTGAGATCAGTTAGATTCGTATAATCCTTTTTAGTGTGTGGGTTTGCATCTAAATAAACTGATTTTCTTTTGGAATACCCCGTTAAAATATCTTAGCCTGCTGTGGGCAAATAGGGATGTTTGCCAGCTGTATAGATGCGGTTGTAATCAAGAGTAGGGCTGATGTGCAGTTGTGTTTCTAATTCCTTCAATCTCTAAGATTCCTGCTGGAGTTCTCTGGCTCTCAGCATAAAAGTGTTAATATCTATGTTCTGAAGGTGTTTGATTGCGGTTTCTTCTCTCTCTTTTGCTCGTCGCAATTATTCTTTTCTTTACTGCTACTTCTTCTTCCGCTCTTTCAAATTGATGATTTGCCTTTAACATTAACTCTTATTCTTTTGTTCGAACTCTAACTGATGTTGTATCAGTTATTGTTCAATTTTCTGCTACTCGTCCTCAGCCAATTTGAACTTCTACATTATGAGTCTATGCTATTTTCTGAGTGGGTGCTATTATTAAGAGTTAGCTTTAACCTCCATTTTTTCTTGTTCTTGGATAATGTTAAATTGATTTTAAATTGTCTATCTTTTTGAATGGTCTTTCTTGTTAGATTTTTTTATTTTATTTAAATACGCTTTATTCTTCGTCTCAAATCCCTCCACAGTCCACCTTAACTGCTCCTAGGTAATCTTTCCATTAAGAGTGGAATTAATAATCTCCACAAGCTTTTCTATTTGCCTCAGATTGACGTCAAATTCATAGTTTTTCATAAATTTAAAGAGATCTTCGCAGCAAACCCACTCGTGACCATCGCAGTCAATAGTTAGCAGCACTCCTCGAATGGTATAGTCACTGGCTTGAGTCAATTATCGGCGCAACTCAATGATCTTCATTTCTCGATTCATAATCTACATTAGCAGTCGACGAAAGATTTCAAACTGCTAAAGGATGGTTTCGTGCTGTGAATTGGATATTTATGGGTTTTATACTCTTTGAGCGACGAGTTAGCGCAGCTGTAGGTTATCTTTTGGCAAGAGAAATGCCGCAAATTCCAATCTGCTGATTTCTCCTACCTTCATGTTGTCAAGCCAGCTGAAAGCATAGCTTAGGAGTTTACGATGCGAGGTCCCCATGACTCTCTGAAAATCTTTCTATCTGAGATATCCCTTTTCTTCGCGATCAAGGAAACGGAAGAGGGCAATACAGTCAAAGTAAGTAATGCTAGCCAATGCTTATCGATAAGTTTATATTGCTTCTGAGAGGAGCACGACTTCACCCAATAAATTGGCGAGAAGGGTGCGTGATTTGATGGAGAGCATGTTCTGCTTATAATATGCCATTGTTGCCTGCTTAAATATAATTTATCTATAACAGTAATAACTTTATTCAGGTATTATACTGCATAGCAATTAGGAATGGCCGTAAGATTGCAACTGGTGAAGGTAGCTGAATCAATTAATTTAAATGTAGACGCAGCACTATGACAAGATTGGTGATGTTTGACACAGGCTTAGTAATTTGCTCACTATTTTGGAGGCAAACTGCAGAGTCGATGATACATGAATTGTCAGTTCATCTGCATCATTTGACAAGCATAAGGCATACCCATGATAAAAAATTAATAACAAGAGACTTATCATTTATATTTTTTATTCTTTTGCACTTTCTTCTTCCTAGTATCTTTTTTGGCTTCTTCCTCACTCTATCTTTTATTTTTGAGCTGTCTTCCCTCCTCCTTCATTTGTACGGCCACCAGCAGGGCTTCTAGTTCAATAACCCTCTCTCTTAACTGTATTATATAAAGTTTACTGCCTAGTTTTACGTAATGGCCTCAGCCAATGCCATTTGCAGAGTATCTAATCTTGCCATGGTTTGACTATATTTCTAGAGTTGAAGATTATTGATCCTTTGGTAATTGGGATGAGTGGTTTTTTTACCCATATGTCTTATTATCGATTGGTATTATTTATAAATATAGCGCCGACTTCGATTTAACCAGCTGGCTTAACTGCTATTTCGAAGTTAAGATTAGTTAACTTGCCTAATACTTTTATGGTGCTATTATGATTTCAAGGAATATGCTGATTGATTACTTAAATTGTGATAAATTAAGCTCTGTCTTTCTTGGCTGGTACTTTGCATCGCATTGAGGTTAGTTAATTACTTGATTTAGAATTCGAAGACAGCAAAGTAAAACGTATGAAAGAAAGATTACCTAAAAGAAATTAAACTAAAAATACAAAAATAATTAAATTTATGATCACCATTAATCTTACAAGCACCTGACTAGAGGTTAAAACCTCCCAATTATAAATCTTTATATCATTGATGTCATTGCACAAGCCGAGCCAAACTCAGGAAGCTCTGAGAGTATTGGATTGAGCCACTTTACATGTAATAGTATATTATACTGATCACCATTAAGCAGCATCCTGCATCTAAAACAAAATAGTTCAGAAGAGGAATCCACGTCCAGCCTAAGATACTCATACTTTATAGATTTTAAATTGCTGTGGAGTACAGTGACATTAATTATAAATCGTGCTGCCACATTAATAATAATTTATTACTCGAAATAAGTGAGTTTTTCTCGCATAGCATCAATTTATTGAAGGATAACTTTTTGAACTTTAAGAATTTTTTTGATGGCTCTGATGATTCTTTTCAAAGAGCAATGGAATTAGTTATGGTCTTCCTTTCGACAATCATTAATTCTACAAATTGTATATATCTGTTTTGATCCATAAGATATTAGCTAATGTTCAGTGAATATAATTGGGGATAAAATATGTTTAGAATAAACCTGCACTACCATTAGTAATATCAATATCAATGGCCGAACTACTTAATGGATTTATTCTTCTTAAATATATTTAAAAATAGATTAAAGTTTGTTTATAAAATAAAACAATAATAATAATAGCATTGGCATCTGTTTTCCTATTTTTTTAAATTGTTAAACTAGGCATCCTCTCAAATTACTAATCATATTCGAATCATAGTTCAAATCATACTCCAAACTTCTTTTGCAGGAT
>Ga0302280_1003221_pt1 | contig 11952 bp, 7 predicted proteins | sample III_Fen_E1_1_FD_198771 | JGI IMG/M metagenome (GOLD analysis project Ga0302280, IMG submission 198771) | Peat permafrost microbial communities from Stordalen Mire near Abisko, Sweden - III_Fen_E1_1 | ecosystem: Environmental > Terrestrial > Soil > Wetlands > Permafrost | place: Sweden: Abisko...
TTGCAACTGAGTTGCAAGATTTGTTTCTTAATCTTTGTTTGTTAAATTCAGTCATGCTAATCTAAGGATTTGATTTGTAATATTATTATAAAATGAGCTCCGTGGATAATGAATCCTAAAACGACGATGATTTGTCTTAAGGAAGAGATTTGAAGGTCAAAGTCATGCATTTTTAAAAGCATGAAGAAAGTTTTCAGCATTACCGCAAACAAATAAATCACGCCCTCACCTATCCTAACGAATATGAAAAAACCACTTTTGAAATATTACTTTCTCATGAGGAAATCGAAGTACCTTCCTTTTGACTCAGTTGAACAAACTCAACAACGTCTTTAACAGCCTCAGCAGTTTTAACCGTCGACCATACATAAAAATAGTATTTGAACTTATATATAGATGTAACAGTATTAATCGTCAGTTAAGGAACACCAACAATTAATTGAGGTATTAGATGACGAAGATACATTTTTATAAAAGATCAAATAGTCAACACAAATTAATTTATAACTCTTATAAGAGTATAAAGAAACTTTAACTTGGCAATATCTATTGAGGGGAATTATGGCATTAAGTGGAGCCTTCATCGTTCATACCATTATTGGGGCTAGTAGTCGTTGGAACTTCCTCAATGTATATGCAACCAGCTATTATAAAGTCACATAAAATCCTTATCTTGTCATTAGTGAAAACTCATATGCCTCTCCAGTCTCACTCTTCTGCATGGGTTTGGGAATGAGAGTAGGGATTCGTCTTGACAAAAGCATTGGCACATTTTACACAACTTTAGTGGCAACCCTTATGGGATCTATCTCTACATATTTGAGCGCTTTTATGCCAAATTTTTAACGTAATTTTCCTCTAAGAAAGTGTATGTTTTATTCTCTTTTGCCCTCTTTCCTTTCTTTTCTAGTCTGGCATTTCACTCAGTCATAAACGAATGTTATAATTACTACCCTAAACATCGTCTCCTTATAAATGCTGTGATTATAATCGGTACTGGCTTTGGCCATCTCTTCTTTGGATTGCTTGACACTTAGTGTATTAATCCAGAAGATGTTCCAAGTGTTGACGGCTACTTCGGTGGGGACCTGGACTATATTTGTCGAGAAGTCCCTTTTTGCATGAAAAAAATGGCATTTCTTGTAGCAACACTTGGTGGACTAGCAGGAGCCTTGATTTACCCAGCCATCAGGTTTAATTAGAGTAAAAAAATTTAAAAAAAGCACAACCGTACTCGTTTGGATTTCTAGTACGCCTGTGCCTCTGAACGCGAGGCTCTAGGATCTAAAATCTTTTGGATCTTTATCCTGATTATTGTCAGCACAACTAGTGGATCGTATTTTCTAAATTCTAACTTTAAAAACCTCGAATCAAAATATGAACAAAACACGCTGAGATTGGCTTAAATTTTGATGGCATTTAATTTTTCCAATTCCTTCTCTAGGTATATATCTTTTAACTTAGAGCCTTATGGGCATTCGTCTTTACCAAGATAGGTTTTAAATTTTGTATGATCGTCGTAACAAGCCTCAATATTTTCGTACTTTCAACGATGTCGCTCGTATTGAAGAATTAACAAATTTACACTATCTATTATGTTATTGGAGGAGTGTGTCTCGGCGGATGCATGGTCTGTTTCTTGAACTTTGCCACTCTAGTATTTGGAGAATTTGTTGGGGAGCAACTTCCTGGATATGTTTGGACTGGATATTCTCTGGCCAATTTATTTCAATATCTGATGGTAAATTCTTATGATGTTGCGGATTAAGGATATACTCCAGTGTTACTGATTCTAGCTTTTTTAAACTTAGTGAGTTTGACAATGATCCTGCGTACTAAACTTCAAGGATAATGGGATAACAATCTGAACTACCTTGAACTAAAATGCTATTTTAAATGATCTTTTGATATACTTCCGAATTAACAAATGCTATTTAAATGATGAAATTAAATCATATGATTGAATACGAGGGGGCATAGCAAATTTAGCAGAGATTGCCTTGCTTCTTTTAACGATTGATGCGTACATACCCCTGCTCACCCCATAGAACTCCCCAGCTGTTTTTCGCTATCCAATAATTTTCGTCTTCATCTTCCTTCAAACCTGTCAGCAATACTCCATGATTAATTTATTATCCGCACTCATCCAGAATGCCTTCGTAGTAAAAATAAAAATACATGTCAGCTGCTATGGCTACTGTAACTGGTCTCCGCTCCAAAATGTGTGATAAAGACTCGCAATCGTATATTCTGTAGCTCGTATACCTGTAATTTTTTATTCTATATGCACCATGATTTTGTTCACATAATCCAGAAACACCGAATTCCTGAGTTATAAAATTGTTAGGATAGTCTACACTGGAAGACACACCTTTGAGCATTGCATAAGCAAATGAGCTAGCCATCCAGCCGCCCTAGCAACCATTATTGCCGAAATCTTCAGAACAATCTATAATCTGTTGTTATGATAGATTTAGCTCAATGCCTCGAAAGAGATAAGAAGACTCAATATCAGCAATAGCAGAAAATGCATAGCAAGATCCACAGAATCCTTGGTCCTTGACAGGCGATACTTTCCCTTTTAATGTCCAGTTGATGTATTTCTATCTTTTTATGGGAAGATTAAATGAAAAGCCGACCTTATTTCCTGGTCGAGGAGCATCTACTAGGGAATGATAGACTTGAGATTGCTTAATCGAATACTTTAAATTCCTTTCTTCCTATGTGAGCGAAGCAAAACGAGGATAGTTTTTCATGGTAAATGATTTACTTGGATTAGAGTTATGTGCCTCCACTAATTTAAGATTTTGTTGGATGATCATTGTGCGATAGACTTAGATTTAATTTTAAGAGGTTAATTGTTCTTGTTCCAGTTGAGTAATCACTGCGATGGTGAGAAGATACAGCAAAGCTATCGATTTTATCATCATAAAATAATATAAACGAAATGATATGATTAGGGATAAATAGAGGAAAGATAGCAATAAAATAAACAAATTTAATTAATTGAAACATCTGATTTTGTGGTTGTTATATTGATGTGATTTATTTATAATTTCAACTATCAATTGTTGTTCAAGATGAAATTGAGTTTCTCGCCTGATTAAAATGGAATGTAAAAATGAAATGTATGATAAATACGCCCAATATTTCAAGTTACTAATTAATATTTTAATATCTTCATGAATTAATAAAAATAAATATGATAGGTAAAACTAAAAATGTGTCTAATGTTGGTTTCTATTTTCCTTAAAAAGCAATATAGAATGCCTATATATTCTCTCCCCTTAATAAAATATTAAAGTGATATAAGTATAAATATTCTATTAAATTATTTTATAAAATATATGAAGTCTTAAAGAATGCAATATAATTTAAAGAGTATGAGCCTCATTAAATTTAAATAACAGTTAACCAGCTAGCTGATAAAATTTATGAATAATAATAAACTATAACTGCGAAATCAACTTCAACAACTTCAAAATATACAAATATTCTTTATTTTTCAACTGTTGGTATTAGAAAACAAATGTTTTATGAAGTTTAGAGGTAGTATTAACAATTAATGTACAATTCTGATATCAGGAATTAAAATCACAACGACAAAGAGGGCACTCTGTCGATTTGCGCATCCATTATTTTATACAGCACCGGTGGTATATGTGTTTGCAAGGCAGTTGTTTTATAAGTTATTACTCCTTGAACCCCTCTATGCATATGGGGCAGATCTTCGAACTCTTTTTCATAATTAACGTTTTTATCTTGGGTTGTCTTGGAACTTGAAGGGTCCTATTCATGAGGGAAGGGAGCAATATAACTTCAGACATCTATTTCTAGGCTAGCTGTAAAAGGGAAGTAACTAATAATTTTATATTCTTTTAAGAAAAAAAGAAATATAATAATGTCAGGTGTTTTGTTAAATTCTGGTCGAAATAGATCAGTGGCTGAATAAAAATAGTTTTATTCTCAAGAAGCTCTTGTAGTTTATTGACTACATTATCTTTTGATTTGTCAATACCAATTGTAATTGGTACGTTTACCGGTCATTATTTTCATCAGGATAAGAGTTGTTAAATACAATTCAGAACCATCATAATTATCTTTGCCGCCAGTTACTATTAAAAAAATCTCTTTAATAATAAGCTAATATTCGTAAGATAAAAATATTAATAAAAATTATTTGAATGGCAAGTCGTAAAATCCTTTCCATCATGGAAAGAAACAGCGTCTGCCCTCAAACCTTCGATCACTTCGATTATGTTGAAGCTATTGAATAGCTATCAGACTTAGAATTAATGAATCATCCAAGGAAGAGAAAAATTGTCTAGAAATTCGCTACCAAGTGTCTATAAAAAATTAAAACAGAAGATTAAAATAATAACTCTCAGAAACATTAAAATTTCATTAGTAGGATGAAGATGTACTAATCTCAAAGAATATAAAAATTGAATGCCATGAAATTTATAGAAGACAAGTACGATAGCAAAAATGGACAGCTTAAATTTTATCCCAAAGTCAATCAGAGTCAATCAACGCAGCCTGGAAGATATTGGAAAGACAAAGACGGATTTGAAGTCATTGAAAAAGAGGAATCGATTCGCACTCCTCATGGGTCAATCTTTTCAGACAACAAATCGATCCGCAAATGAATTTTATTACTTCTCTAAGTCTATTTTTATTAAATAGAAAATGACATGGATTTGAAGGGTATCTCTACATTGAAGAATACAAATTATCAGATATTAATAGAACGCTTTAGTTTTTTACGCAGGATTAGTTTGGCTACTGAGCTAATACCTATCTCCAGCTACGATTTATCTATGTATGCTAGAGTTCCATCAGTACGCGCTCTTACTGAGCATTCACTCTCCTCGCCTGATAACAACTCTTCTCCAAAATATTGTCCTTCTCTATAGGTCAGAAAGGATGTGATATCTCCGCTGATATTCTTTTTGTAGGTTAAAAACTATCCACTCAGCACCAAAAACAGTTTACCAATTTTTTGGTCTTTTTCTACAACTATATCGTCAACTTTGAATACGGGCATCTTCTTGACCATACATATTAATTTATACATTTCCTCGGAATCAAGGCAGGAGAACAGTCCCACCCCCATCAAAATCTTTTCATAATACTGCTCCTATTTCCGATTGACTTTTTGCACCAGTTCATGTACGCTATAGGATTAAATACCACATATCCAGGCAGTTTCAGATGTAACTGTATAAACATGATTGGATTGCAACAATGATATGAGGGATTGCACAAATATGCATTGACCTTCACAAAAAACTGTAAATGTTCCAGCCTTATTTTATTGACGTTTGATTTATCCCTGCACTATGATGTAAAGTCGATTGATAGTCTGTCCCTTTGTCACAAACACTTCATCTTTATAGTACTCTCGCATTTCAGAGATTTTCTCAAGATAATTGATATCATCCCAGCCCATCCGTTTTAAAAAAGGAATTTCTCTGAGACTTAGCATGATTCTACTTTTAGATTCTTCATTTTTATGCAGTGGCTCCTTCAGCAGAAATTGATTCCAATGCTCATTTTAATCTGTTTTGGCCATCACAATGGCTCCTCGACGTCGAAACAATTGCTATCTAGATGGTGGAATCTTATATTTCTAACTCAATTGATTTTAGTATTATTCAGAGTCGTCGTCTATCATTAGTTCTCCTATTTGTTTTTGTGCCCATTTTTTAATAAAATGCAGCTACGTTATGATGAGCATACGGTATTCAGAGGCTTTACGCTTATCAAGGTTGCTTAAAGTTGCTTGATGATGGGATGCGAGCGAGTTACAATATCAATATCATATAATTTAGTCTCCTCGCTTTCCTTCATTGCCAATAAACCTCGAAACTACAATATCAAACGATATTAATTAATCCAATATTGATACTTCTACAAGGAGAAATATTTTACATTAATGCAAAAATAATTTATTGGGCATTCTGATTGAATAAGGATAAATTTTCATAAACATTCTAATCAACGTTAAATTATTTAATAAACTTTTTGAAAGAATAGATCATAACACCAGCTGATAAAGCAACTTCAGGGTTTAGCACACTTCTGTGGTTAAACCAGAAGGGAGTTGTTTTAGTTCAAGCAGCATTGTGCAAAGACCAATTAGCTTCGTATATTATCCTTTGTCTCGCAGCCATAAATCTTAGTTGACTCTTTTGAGTTACCACCTCAATTCAGCCAAACCAAGGGAAAGACATCGCTTTGCTTCGTTTATCCAAAGCATCGTATCATTGCAGTAGATGCTATAGGTCTTAATATCTCCCTTTTCTTCAGGCTTACGAACATTAATTTTTACCCCCTTTGGTAAGGGAGGCTCAGATTTTGTTTCAATTATTTTTAACTACCGCAAATATTCATTCATGTTCAGATAATGCTGAATAAACCTCACAAGGAGCGGATACGTTTTGCTAAAAGGAAAATATTTGATAATGAAGCTCAGGGTCCGATGCTCTTGCTTATGCAATCCAGGTAATGCCTTTGCACTCAAAAATCCATTATTCCAAAGGAAGTTACGCATAAGTACAAGTTTGTTGATTTTAACTGCGCAGTCATAGGAATCAATGGCTGATTCGATAATTTTAGCTTTCACTCTTTGAAGAGATTCTGCTTGGACAATCTATTTTAATCCGATCTGTATGTATATGTCCTCTATGATATCAAGAAAAATCAAATGAAGAGTACTTTTTTAATGGTAATCTTTATGACTGAGGTGAAATTCAATGAGTTCACTTTGCCTTTCACTGCGATCCTTTTCCACTTCACCTTTAAACTCCTGCAGTAAGGTATCGAGCCCTTTATCGAAATCTTTGTCTTTCTATTTGAGATTGACAAGTTCTCCAGGCAAGTTATCATAATATTGATTAATGCACCATTGACAAAGCTGTTCAAGTTGCAGTAAATGCTGCCCTCGGATCAATGCAGGCAGCAACACACTTATAAAATAGTCTTTGAGGAAGAGGGCGAAAGGCATTTTGTTTTCAGATGAGAGGTACATCTGATAGATTGATAAAAAGCCATAACTACCTCCAATATAAGAGATTATAAATTAACAGTCCATTTCGCGCAAGGATTACAGCGAACAAAGCAGTACATGAATTGCTTTGTTATGATTACCCGGTATCTTTAACTAGATGAGAAAAATGAGTAGGTCCACCACCTCGCTAAAGATTTCCTTATTGAGCTGGTGTTGCTATCCGCTTAGACAAAGATTACTCATACGCACAAAAACAACTAAAAGCTAATTGTTTAGACTAATCTTAAAAATATCCTTAATGGAACGGATGGTCTAAAGCCAAGTATCTGCTTAATTAATGAACTTCGATAATTCCCATAATTTGCCGAGCAATTGTTCCACTGCCACACTGTCTCCGCAAACTCTTAACTATTTAATACAGATTCCGTGCAAACGAGGCAGACTTGTGAGCCGCTGTAGTCCTATTTCACTTATGAAACGTCCAATAATTTTGACTACAAGTTGTTTATCCTTAGTATCAAGTACATCCAAGATGGCATATACAGATTCCCACCCTCCTCTCATGTCAGGCGTAATTAAATTTAATAGCACATTGGCAATCAGATCCTTCATTTCAAGGGAACTGCGCTCAAAAATATGGCAGTAAGTGTCCATTATTGCCTAGTGAGGGACTGGTTCTTCTCTTAATTTAAATAATTTCAAAGTCAGCTGCTTGTAGCTATCAATAGCCGCCATAGCTATTTCTCTTCTCGGATGCAGACAGATATCGCGAAAATAGCGATCCAACAGTTGCCAAACATGCTGAGATAGCAGGTTAAAACGTGGAATATTATACTCCAGTAAACTATTGATATGTCTCAGAACAAACAGTTCTCTGTTATAGAGTGTGTCCTTCTTGAACTCTGAGTTTGAAAACATCAATAGAGATTAAATGAAATCTCGCAGTCTTAGAGGCAAAAGTGAGCCAGAATTGGTGAACAGTTTGTCTAGCACTGCACTATTGTATTAGTTTTCATTTTATAATCCGTAAATTAGGCTGATAACATAGTCCCATAATCTTCCATGCAAATCGTTGCCATAGTCAATTCCCAGCTTGAGAAGCATTGAATTTATTTAGCTTCCTGCTTCATGTCCCTCTCCTTCTTTTCGTAAAGCCTCAAAAAATCCCTTTTGCTATTAGGCAAGGCCTTCCCGACCCAATAGGATAACTGACTCCCATAATCCCTTGGTGTTTCCTGGCCAAACCAGCCCAATTACCAGATATTCCCATATATAAAGTAAAATATCCTTTGAAAGACTATCACTCTCTTGCAGACCTTCAAATAATATAGCACTATATTCTTCCAGTTTATTGAGATACTTTTTGACAAAAATGGATTAATCGGGGTATTTCATGCGTTTATCAAGTGGATTTTAAATAATACGTTGAAAGTCACTGACGGCACGATCTTTATTGATACCTCCTGTAATGTGTTTACACATGCTCAAATGATTATCAAGGGTCAGTCGCTCTTTTTATTTTACGTTAGGATTTTGATTACTTGTTTGCACCATTAATAACAGATAAATATATTGATAAAGTCCTGTCTCATCGTTCATGTCATATCTCCCCAGAAGTCTGAGAGATAAATCCCCAATTATCCTTTAGATCTGTTGTGTTTCCTTGGGTAAGGTAAAACTGTTGAGCACAATGCGCAAAACATCATCAATCTCGACATCATCAAAAGGAAAATCATTAAGAAAATGTTTGGAAACCTATCTAACTTCGGGATCATCCACTCCAAAATATTCTCCTACTTTTACTTTCTGTAGTCCAAAAATGGGAATTGGATGTTTGAGTTCTGTTTGCGTCCAGCTACAATATTCTAAGTTTTGCCGAATAAAAATAGCAATATCCTTGGGCGTGACTTTGGATCTAATCTACTTGATGGGCTGCGATTCCTTCTTGTTTGCAGACTGTTGCTATTCTACTTTTGTTTATATTTTTTAGATATGCTCTTGCACTATTCCGTCAATTTTTTAATTAATTTCTTTATTCGTATCGAAAGAAGCCTCCTTGGTTTTGTCTTTGGTCTAATTTTACTCTATTTCCTCCAAACTAACCTCTCTCTTTTATCTGGGAGACTGTTCTTCAATATCATGAAATTCTTCTGTTTTACATTACTTTTGAGAACTGCTCTTGCAACTCTCACTATCCTCCTCTACTCTCGAATCACTCATTATACTGATTGGTTGTTCTTTATCACCCTCATCTTATTATTCATTTTTAACTTCAAACATTTTTTTGAAATATTTGATCCCATGAAGAGGCTTCTTGTTAAATAGAGCAATGACTTTCTTTAGCTCTCGCTTTTTTATGAATTCTCCATGTAAAGGCCAGTTATCCTCACGTTAATTATGCTCGATGTAGCGTCGCATTAACATCTTTACAATGCCTTGAAGTTGGTCAACCATCTACTAGTATTTCTTAGCATATTGACTGAGGATGTTCATCATTTTTGCCAAGATATTTGGTTAGTAAAATTTGCAGTCATAACGCACGAATATATCGTGAAAAGTCTGTTAATCCTTGAGGACATTGGCCAAAAATAAGACATATTCAAGCATTTCCTTACTGATGGTAGCTTCCTCCACTATTGTGATGATTTAAAGATAATATATCTTGAAATAATGCTGCAAACGCTCATAATTTTCAGGAGAGACTTACTCACTGAGAACAAGGGAACTCCACCTTGTGATTATCATTGAAAGACATGGCATTAGGTGACTGCTAAATTGAATATTAGAAAGGAGATGAATAGCTGTTTTGACAATGATAATCAATTGTGAAAATGTAAGTGTTTGCTTTCCAGCATAGTAATGGAGTTCTCTCAGTAAAAATGAGTAAATGATGTCATCGCCTGTTGACAAATTGTCCAAGACCCATGCAAAGACATTGAAGTATTCAGTAGTCCTGCATTCCTCAAATAATTATTTTACTTTGTCCTTGCATTCGATGGAACAAATCGGAATGTATTCCTACTTCATGTAATGAGAGGCTGATTTTCCACATATAAAGCACCGTCCGAACTTGCCAAATCCGTTACCCTCAACAAAAAGAGGCATTTCTACTTTGTTTGTTTCTATATTAAGTTTCCGCGAAGCAAACACGTAGTTTTCTTACATAAAGTGAGCCTCGACTTCATCGATTAGATTACTGAGATAATTTGAAACTAATCGACGAAGGGGAGCATCGTGAAATTTTATGAGCAGAGAAGAATAAATATCTTCAAGCATTGAAGAGTAGAGTTGAGAGTATTTTTTGCGAGTACCCTCCAATAGATAGTTGAGTCCAATGACTAATTAGCTCATTGGCTGGTATGTGCTCAAGAGGATGGATTTTATTAGGTTACCAATATACAGGGACTGCGCTTGAGTATTTATAGCAAGCGAAGCAGAACCTAGAGAACTGCTGCCGGAAGTCGAACTACCTAAACTCGAACAAGCCCCGAGTACCGATGAAATCATGCTGATAGGTAGATGATCTTTGTCTACTAATCCCTGCCTTATGAGCTTTTCGTAATTGGAGCAGGCTATCTCTCGGGTCTTTTGATGCCCCATAGCGGCCAGAAAGTACTGGTGATAGATGTCAAGATGTTGGTTTTTATCTCCAGCGAGAAAAGCTGCGTGAAAAGGGGAGTACTGTCAGGATCAACTGTCTCGAAAGGAGCAGTCTTGATGTATTTCTTTCCCTCCTTGACCACTTCGGTCACGTAGGATTGGAACAGAAAGAGATTAGGAGAATAGTTTTAGCTCATTTTTGATTATGTAATCAGAATTACAATTTGGAGATAATTGACGAATGATCAAAAATTACAAAATAAAAGATAATCAATGAGGAGGGTGCAGTAAATGAGCAAGCACTTCTCTTCCTCCCCCGCATCCACTGGAAATGTAATACCGTACTTATCATTCTTTGAAGTATATTCCCCGAATCCGTTGAAAAGATGCATAATTTCACCCACTTGCGTGTCACCATACAGTTTGTTGCTCTCCTCTAATTCCATGTTCGTCCCCCTCTCGCCTCCGACCCGAAGCACCTCATATTTTATTGTGCTGAAACCCCACCATGGCAAAATTAGCATATGTCCGCGCTGTGGATTTCTACTGATCACTCGATAAATCAAATGTCCTGTATGATCGTATATCTCGAACTCTTGGTACACTTATGTAAAACAACAGCAGTTAAAGATCGTTTTTTCAGTCACCTTCCCGATATACTTTTCTTGATATTTAACATGAACAGTGGGCCTATCTTCATTACTAAGACAGCAGTTTCTTTCTCTAACTGCTTCATAAGGAGTGTGCTGATAGTAATCTTTTCCCACAATTTACCAAGGCCGATGGGATGCCGGTAGCAAGAAACGATTTAAGAAAGAAACAGTCTCCTCGAAGTTAAGATAGATGTCGCCTCGCTCTTGGTAGGTTTAATCAGTTGAGTACAGTTCATATTAATTGGGAAGATCACAGGGCATGAAAGGCAGTCCTATCGGAAGGGGAATTGGTATAGCGGTATTGCAATATTTGAGAGGATCTGATACTTGCTAAAGGATAAAATGGCGATGATCGCGTAATCCGCTCCAATCAAAAATCATGCAGTAATATTATAACACAACGATTAGACAAACTCTAAAGTAGTATTGCGAATTCATTTCATGATTCATTTATTCAAATGAGAAGATATGAGTATAATAATTATATGTGATGAAACCCTCTTTCCCTTCATCTCAATCGAATCTCCTACTCTTATAATAATTTACTTCGATCAATGATCGGTAACTGGCTAAAAGGAATCCTTTTTATAGTAATAATTAACTTGCTTCGAGGGGTTAGCAGTCAATGTTGCTAGCAGATGTAGAGTGGCTTATGCATTTCCTGTCCTATTGGAATGCATCTCTATC
>Ga0302280_1003222_pt1 | contig 11946 bp, 8 predicted proteins | sample III_Fen_E1_1_FD_198771 | JGI IMG/M metagenome (GOLD analysis project Ga0302280, IMG submission 198771) | Peat permafrost microbial communities from Stordalen Mire near Abisko, Sweden - III_Fen_E1_1 | ecosystem: Environmental > Terrestrial > Soil > Wetlands > Permafrost | place: Sweden: Abisko...
AGCTCGGATGGTTGCCGTAAGTTTTCAGGATGCGTTCGGTCTCGTCATAAACCCACGCATCCACGGGCTTGCCGTCACCAATCGTCGTGCTGCCGTTCGCCCACGAACCGGCTTCAACTTGGAAATAAAATCCCAATTCATCCGCCACCTGGAACGCCGCTGCCGGCGGGCACCACGAATGAAAACGGATCAGGTTCAGCCCGTGTGCCTTCGCGATGGCGATGATGCGCTTCCACGAAGCCACGTCCGTCGGCGGATGGCCGGTGAGCGGAAACACGCAGCATTCCAGCGTGCCGCGAAAAAATGTTTTCCGCCCGTTCACCAAAAACTGCGTGCCTTGCGTCGAAATTTCGCGGAGGCCGAAAGTCGTGCTGCGCTGCGCGTCGCCGAGCTTCGCGGTCAGGTGACGCACCGCCGGCTGAAACTCGTCCCACAGCGGCGCGGCGTCGCCCAGCGGAATTTCGCCGGTGAAAGTTCCGCCGTTTGTCGTCCAGTCCGCGACGACGGACTGCGCGAGTTTTCCATCCACATAAAAAAGCATTCCCGCCTCGCCGTTCGCGCCGGAGACGTTGCCGATGGTGCCCGTCACCGTCGCCGAATGCGTGGCGACGTGCGGATAGACCTGCAAATCTTCAATCCAAACCGTCGGCGTCGCGCGCAGCGAAAGGTCGCCGACGATGCCGTTCCAGTTGCCCTGCGTGTGGTCGCTGATGCTGTGGGAATTTTCGCCGACGTCCACGATGCGGCGATTGTCCACGCGAATCGTCAGCGTGTGTCTGCCCGGCGCGAGCTGGCCGAAATCATATTCGTGCGGCGTGCCGAGCGAATCGTTCGTGCCGAAAAATTTTCCGTCCAGCCACACTTGCGTCTGCCAGTGCGGCCGTTCCAGCGTCAGCACCACGCGCCGGTTTTGCCAGTCCGCCGGAATTGTCACCGTGCGCTGAAACCACGCCGCGCCGGCGTAATACTTTTCCGGCGTCAGCCAGAATGGCAGCTTGACGTTGCCGGGCTGGCGGTAAGGGGCAAATTCCGGCGCGGTGAAAAATGATTTGTCCACGATGCGGCCGGTCCAGACGGTGTTCGTCGTCACGGCGTCGCCGATGCCTTGTTCCGGCAGCGAGCCGGGCAGATGGAGGTGGCCGGACAGTTTTTTCGCCGCCCAATTTTCCGTGATGCCCGCGTCGGCGCGGTCGAGTTGAAAACGCCAGTTGCCGTCCAGCGCCAGCGCGTCGTTGGCGGGCAGCGCGCGCGCGAGCAGGCCGCTGAAAATCACGGCGGACAGGACAAAGATGCGTTTCATTGGCAATCGTAGTTTAACCGGCGCGCGTCCGTTCGGAAACAAGCAACTGATTTCACCCCCGACTTGTTGAGCGTCATGGAGCAATTTCCAAACGCGCGATGTCATTGTTAAAATAATAAATGTGAACCTGCATTCCTTCTCGAATTATTCCTAATTGATGAAAACCATTCTGCAAGCCACGCTCAAAATATCTGAATTGCTTTCCATTAACGACAAACGATTCACCGGAACGTTGTGGGCTTTTGCCTGTGCTTGTGGTTGGCCGACCGAATTGGGTAATGGTTCCTTCTACGACATCACATTGGGAATGCCGCATTGCAGATAGGAGATTAAAGTAATCTCGTAAAACGAAGAAATTCATGAGAACCAAAAACAAACTTAAAGCGCCCGCCATATAGCGTCCGCCATTTTTATGCCAAAAAAGCCCAATGGTCAAAGCGATGAAAAGCACCGCAGCTACCACTATTTCCCAATGGTGGAATCCGTTTTGAGTTAAATCGAAGATGACTTTGTAGTGCATCGTGGTATGAATACGCTAGTGGCCTAGAAAGCTGAGCCACCGCCGACTCGCGGCGTAAACCGCGCCAACGGAACGAAAAATGCCAACGACAATTGATGGCGACTTTTTGGGCGTCATTTTGGTTTGGTGATAGTTGGTTTTGGGATTGTCCCGTCAAATCTAACAGGTATGACAATCCAAGGAACTGGGCCATTCCAAACACCGCCTTTTGGTTCAGCATCGAAGTGAATTAAGTAAAGCCATTCTTCTGGAGCGGATGACATCTGGTTCAATGCAATGGTGCTTAAATGCCACTCTTTCATATTGGCTTGAAGCGGCACTTTGCGAACAAACTCGCGTGCTGCTTGGCACGCTTTGCGAGGAGAAAGTCGCGGGGCATCTTGCTTCGCTGAATCCCAGCGGTCTATCTCTCCGGTATAAACTTCGAATTTATAAACCGAATTTGTATTCGGATAGCCCATCTGTTCCATATGTCCGCCAGAGTAAGCGGTGCTCCAAACACCCACGGCCAAAACAAGAAACCATCGTGTTGTTGTTTTCATAAATGTGATTTGACGGTAATAAAACTAAAATGCCCCGCATGACGCCTAACAATCAGTTAAATTTTATTGCCGCACAAATTTTTCCAACTCCGCCTGCAATTTTTTCAAGTCAGGCAGATTGATATACATCATGTGACCGGCGTCGAACTCGGCGAATTTCACATTGGCGCGATAGGCGTCCGCCAGCGCCATGTGATCCACGCTGTGCCGCATCGTGTCAATCGGGCAGACCAGATCGCAGCGGCCACCGAGCACGAGAATCTTCAGATACGGCTCCTGGTTCATCACGGACGCGAGCCGGTCGCTGGCGTTGGCGAAATTGTTCCGCGCGCCGTAATTCCACGGCTGCACACCGGCAATCAGCTCATACGGCAGGTCGTCCTCAAATTTCAGTTCGCCGCGCACATAGGAGTTCATCGCCGCCGAGAATGGCCCCATCACCGCCGCGCTGGCCGGGTCGAAATTCGCGCCGGGCGACGCCGGGTCGCCGTCGCGCCCGGTCAGCCGCGCGTCATAGGCGCCGAGAATCAGGCCGTCGTCGTGCAGCAGTTGCTTGCGGAACGTGGACGGATCCACGCGCAGATTATTGTCCTCGATGACGGATGGCTTGAGGCCGGTAAGCCGCACGAGTTCAGCGACAACTTTTTTCTTTTCGTCCGCCGGCAGCGCCGCGCCTTGCAGCAACGCGGAGGTGAATTCACCTTTGGCAAATTCGCGCGATTCGGCCAGCGCGGCCGTCAAATCCGCCTGCAAGTCCGCCGGCAATTTCTGGTGGAACTGCGCCGCCGCCGTGTAGGCCGGCAAAATCAGCGGATACGGCAGGTCGTTGCCATCGCCGCCGCTGATGGTGCCAAAGTCCAGCACGCCGGAAACGAGGATGAGGCCGTTCAGATACAGTCCGCAGCGGCTGCGAAGATGTTCCGCAAGGCCGGCGGCGCGGAAGACGCCGTAGCTTTCGCCGCAGACAAATTTCGGCGAGAGCCAGCGGTCGTGGCGCGTGGTCCAGAGCCGGATGAACTCGCCGACGGAATCCAAATCTCCTTCGTCGCCAAAAAATTGGTCAGGCTTTTCGTCTTTCGCCGCGCGGCTGAATCCGGTGGCGACGGGATCAATGAAAACGAGGTCGCTCGCGTTGAGGATGGAAAATTCATTGTCCACCAGCGCGAACGGCGGCGCGGGCTGCGAGCCGTCGTCGTTCATCTTCACGCGGCGCGGGCCGAGCGCGCCGAGGTGCAGCCAGAGCGACGCCGAGCCGGGACCGCCGTTGAAAGAAAAAGTTACCGGCCTTTTCGCGCCCGACTTGCCGTCCGTGCGCGTGTAGGCGACGTAAAAAACCGACGCGCGCGAGGTTCCGTCCGGCTTGAGCAGCGGCAGCATCCCGGTCTCGGCGACGTAGGTGACGCGCTCGCCGGCGATGGTGACGGTGTTGGTCACGCGCACGGGCGCATGCGAGGCGTCGGGAATCTGGCCGAGCGTGGCCTTGTCCTTATCCTTGTCCGGCGCGGCGGCGGGCGCATTGGTGTCGGCGGCGCGGAGCGCGAGGGCGGCGGCAAACAGGAGCAGGGTGGCGATTTTTTTCATGACGGTGATGGTTAAGTTGGACGCAGGTTAGCGGCTTCGCGTTCACACGCCACGGAAATTTTTCATCCGCTGCCGGTGAAAAGCCCGGTGGGCGAGCCGCGGCGCTGGACATTTCTTGTCCGACAGGTTGCCAAGAAATCAGAAGACAGCGGCCGGAATTGGCATCAGGCTGGTGGGTGATGCGACGCGCACTTTCCCCGAAGTGCGGAACCTCAACTTGGCGGTGCCATGAAATCAAAAGACCCGGTTTGGCAAATTTTGGCGGGTGACCGGCCACGCGCCTTTCAGCGGGCGTTCACCCTCGTCGAGCTGCTCGTGGTCATTGCCATCATCGCTCTCCTGGCGGCGCTGCTGCTGCCGGCCCTAGGCAAGGCCAAAACGACGGCCAAGGGAATTCAATGCCTCAATAATCTCAAGCAGTGGGGACTGGCCACGCACGTCTATGTGGCCGACAATCAGGATTTTTTGCCGCCGGAAGGCAAGCCCACGCCGCTGGAGACGGATCTCGCCAATCGCGCATATCAGGCCTGGTATGTCCAACTCCCGCTGGTCTTGAACCAGCCGCGCTATGCCGACATGGGCTGGCGCACAAATCCAGCGGCGGAAGTCAGCGGAACAATTTGGATTTGTCCGACCAATCCCCGGCGTTGCGATGCGAGCAGCAAGACCAACAACCTGTTCCATTATTGCCTCAATGAAAATGTCAACGGAACCGGCAGCAACAACACCGCCATTAAAATCACGGCGGTTCCCCGGACGGTCGCCGTGGTGTGGTTGTTCGACTCGAAAAATCTTCCGGCGGTTGGCCCGGCAAGCTATGTCCACACCAACCTCCACAATCTCGGCGCGCAGTTTGTTTTTCTCGACGGCCACGTCCAGCGGTTTCCCTTGGCCGCCTATCGCGACGCCGCCGGCAACGCCATCACCAACAACCCGGAGTTGGTCTGGTATCCTTGAATTTTTCGCGTGGCGTCACACCGCCGCCGCAATCGCGTCGCCCATCTGCGTGGTGCCGACTTTCTTCGCAGCCGTCTCGATGGGATTGTAGATGTCGCCGGTGCGGTTGCCCGTGTTGATAGCCGTGGCCACGGCTTTTTCAATCGCCGCCGCCGCGTCGTTCAAACCGAAGCTGTGCCGCAGCATCAGCGCGCTCGACAAAATTTGCGCGATGGGATTCGCCAAATTTTTTCCGGCAATGTCCGGCGCGGTGCCGCCGGCGGGCTCGTAGAATCCGAAGGTTTGATTTCCATTGGTCGCGCCGAGGCTCGCGCTCGGCAGCATGCCGAGCGAACCGCCGAGCGCCGCCGCTTCGTCGCTCAAGATGTCGCCGAACATATTTTCACAGAGCATCACGTCGAACTGCGTCGGGCGCAGCATGAGCTGCATCGCGCCGTTGTCCACGAACATATGATCGAGCGCCACGTCGGGATAATTTTTGCCGACACGCGTCACGACTTCGCGCCAGAGAATTCCGTTTTCCAGCACGTTCGCCTTGTCAATGCTCGTCAATTTCTTCCGGCGCAACTGCGCGGCCTGGAACGCCACGTGCGCGATGCGCTCGATTTCCGGCGTGGTATAAACCATCGTGTCAATCGCGCGAAAATTGCCGCCGCCCAAATCTTCCGTCTTCTTCGGCTGGCCGAAATACATCCCGCCGGTCAGCTCGCGCACCACCAAAATATCAATGCCGTCGCCCTGCCGTTCCTTCGCGAGCGGGCACGCGTGCGAAAGAATTTTTGGCAATTTTACGGGGCGCAAATTGGCGAACAGGCCGAACTCCTTGCGCAGCCGCAGCAGCGCGGCGCGTTCGGGGCGTTCTTCCTTGGGAATCGTCGGGTCGCGGTCGGGCAGGCCGACGGAGCCGAACAAAATGGAATCGGATTTTTTGCAAAGTGCGAGCGTGGCGTCCGGCAGCGCCTTGCCGGCGGCGTCAATGCCCGCCCAGCCGACGGGCGCTTCAGTGATGTTAAGGGTGAAGCCGAATTTTTTTTCCGTGGCGCGCAAGACCTTGATGGCTTCGCGCATGACTTCGTTGCCGATGCCGTCGCCGGCGAGCGCTGCGATGTTGTAAGTTTTCATAAAAAGCGAAGGAAAAGTTTAACCGCGAAACACACGAAATACACGAAAAAGAAAAGCTGCTGTAGCGGCGGTCTCAGACCGCTGCTTCAAACGCAGGCTTTGATTATTACTTCTGCATTCAAGATTCTTCCTTCGGCCTTCGCCTCATGGTTTCACCGGCGCGTTGGTGGCGCGGAAGGATTCCCGCCACGGCCGGTTTTGCTGGTAGAGCTCCAGCCGCAGTTGCATTGCCCCGGCGCTTGGCATCTGCGCGGCGGTGGCGAGGACGAGGGCGTTCTGCGCACAGTTGACGGCGTTGGAAAAATCTCCGTTGGCGGCGAAGGCCATGCCGAGAAAGTCCAGCACCACGGGCTGCCCGTGCCCGGAAAGCTCATCGGCCTGGCGGGCGAGAGCGAGCGCGGCCTGGCCGTTGCGGGCGGCGGCATTTTCGTTGGCGGCGAGATAATGCGCGACCGTGGCCAGGGTCTTGTAATTGTCCGGCTCAATCCGCACCGCGGCCTGGAATTCGTCCAGACCTTCGGCGTCGCGGCCAAGCTTGAACAGAACTTTTGCGGCCTCAATGTGCGGGGCGGCGTAATTGGGATTGAGCGCTGCCGCCTCGGAAAATTCCGCCAGCGCCTCGTCCCACCGGCCGAGGGCGGCCAGTTCGGTGCCGGCGCCGTTGTGAAACTTGGGATTGTCCGGCCGGTGGCGGATCGCCTCGCGGTATTCAGCGAGCGCTTCGGCGTGCCTACCCAGGAGGCCAAGCACATTGCCGAGATTGTTGTGAACCTCGAAATGGCGGCTGCCGCTTCTTTCGGCCTGATGATAGACCGCCAGCGCCTCGTCGAAGCGGCCTTGCACATCCAGCGCAACGCCGAGGTTGATGAGTGCGATGTCGTTGTTCTCCGTCACGGCAATGGCACGGCGGAAAAGCGTTTCGCTGTCGCGCCAGAACTGGAGCTGGTTTTCCGTGGCCAAAATGCACGCCAACGAAACCAGCCCGGCGAATCCAAAGCGGATAATCTTGGGCATTTGCAGCCGGCCGGCGAAATCGTTCCCCAGGAAAACCAGCGCAATGAAAAATCCGATGGCCGGCAGGTAGGTGTAGCGGTCGGCCATCGCCTGTCCGCCAACCTGCACTAGGCCGATGACTGGGACAAGCGTGCCGAGAAACCACAGCCAGCCGGTGATGAAATATGGCCGCGATTTGCGCCAGCGCCACGCGGCGGCGGAAATCAAAAGCAAAACCGCGACGGACAACGCGACCGGCAGCGCGGGAATTTTATCCGGCAGCGGATAAATGGCGCACAGGCCGGCCGGCCAGAAAATTTTCTGGACGTAGCCGGCGGCGGCGAGCGGCGCATTTTCGAGCCGGTAGCCCAGCGAGACGCTGTCGAGCGAGACCACAGCCTCGCCGCTGCGCTGGGCGAGAAAGGTGAGGACGCAGGAAACCGCCGACAGCGCCAAAAACGGGATTTTTTCCACAAACAGCCGCTGGAAATTTCGCATCCCACATTCCGCGTTCCGCATTCGCCCCAGCGGCCAGTAATCCAGCAGCAGCAGCACGAACGGCAGCGTGACCAGCATCGGCTTGGACATCAGGCCGAGCGCGAAAAATATCAGCGCGAACCAGAAACTCCGCCGGCAGTTTTCCTGCGCATACTTTGCATAGCTCAACATCGCCAGCAGCGCGAAAAATGTGCTCAACACATCCTTGCGCTCGGAAATCCACGCCACCGATTCGACGTGGAGCGGATGCCACGCGAACAGCGCCGCGACCAGGGCGGACGGCCAGAGCCGTTGCGTGAGCCGCCACAGCAGGACGAAGAGCAGCGCGGCGTTGGCCGCATGGAACAGCACGTTGACGAAATGGTGCGCGCCGGCGTTCAGGCCGAACAGCGAGCAGTCGGCCATGTGCGAAAGCCAGGTGACCGGATGCCAGTTGCTGACATGGTAGCCGGTGAACGCCCAGGCCACCCCGGCCGGCGTCAGCCCGTGTTTGACGACGGGATTTTCGGTGATGTAATCCGTGTCGTCGAAGTTCACGAAGCGGAACCCGCCGGCGGGCAGGAAGACCACCAGCGTGGTCAGTGCCAGTAGCAGGGCGGTGAGGCGTGGACGCGACATGATTTTCCTTTAAGCGGGCGGACAGCTTATTTGAACAGCAAGGCCGAAGGAAGAATGAAGAATTTACGATTGGCGATTTACGATTTACGATTGGCCGGGTTAAATCCAAGCGCTCGTAAATCGTATATCCAAAATCGCCAATGCCGCTGCCCTACAAAATCGCCACGCTGCTCTACGTTTTCAACGAAGCGGGTGAAATTCTTTTGCTCGAACGCGCGCAGGAGCCGAACCGCGGCCTCTGGAGTCCGGGCGGCGGCAAGCTCAAGATGGATCTCGGCGAATCGCCCTACGCCTGCGCCTGCCGCGAGGCGCACGAGGAAATTGGATTGAAACTGGCGCCGTCGGACCTGCACTTGGCGGGACTCATCAGCGAGCATGGTTATCAAGGCCAGACGCACTGGCTGATGTTTCTCTTCGAGGTGAAGGTGAAATTGCAAGCGCTGCCACCGGCGATGAGCGAAGGCCGCTTTGGATTTTTCCCGCGCGAAAAGATTTTTGACTTGAAAATCCCGCAGACCGACCGTGAAAAAATCTGGCCGTGGTTCTGGCAGTTTCGCGGCGGCTTTTTTGCGGCGCACTGCCATTGCCATGGCGACGGACGCAACGAGTGGACGCTGGAAGAAAGCAAATGAAGAAACATCGAACATTCAACATTCAACGCCCAACCTTCAATGGGGCGGACGGATGTTCATCTGTTTTATTTGGCGTTGAATGTTAAATGTTGGGCGTTGAATGTTTTCCAAAAAATTATGAGCGAACCCATCATTGACCTGCACAGCGACGATTATTTCATGGGCGAGGCGCTGCGGCAGGCGGCCAAGGCTTATGAGCGCGAAGAAGTGCCCGTCGGCGCGGTGGTGGTGCGCGAAGGGCGCATCATCGCGCGGGCGTTCAACCAAGTCGAGGCGCTCAAGGACGCCACCGCGCACGCGGAGATGCTGGCGCTCACGCAGGCCGAGAATGCCGTGGGCGACTGGCGGCTCACCGACTGCACGCTTTACGTCACCAAGGAGCCGTGCCCCATGTGCGCCGGCGCGGTCGTCCACACGCGGCTGGCGCGGGTGGTGTTTGGCGCGGGCGATCCCAAGGGCGGCGCGGCCGGCGGCGCGCTGAACCTGCTCCAATTCCCCACGCTCAACCACCAGTGCGAAATCACCGCCGGCGTGCGGCTGGAAGAATGCCGGGCGCTGTTGAAAAGTTTTTTTGCCGGCCAGCGCGCGGCCAGGAAAAACGGCGCGGCGGCTTAAACCGGCGGCGGCCGGCCCCGCCACCAACCGATGCCACACCAAGACGGCAGTTCCATGGTTCAGGTTTAAGGCGGTCTCCGACAGGAGTGGCGCGACTACCGCGCCTGCTGGTGGGATAATAACACCGCCAGTTACGCCTTCGGTCCCGTCCTGCGCGTGCTCGTGAACGGATAAAGCGGGAGGCCGGCGAAAAAATTCAGGCCGCTCCGGCATCGCCGGGGCGGCTTTTTTTCGGCGGACCGCTGCCACCGGCACGCCGGTGACGGCGCTCCCTGCCAGACAAAAAAAACGAGGCCGCCTCGCGGCGGCCTCGTTGGAATGGCTGGGCTTAAACTGGATTACAGCCCGAAGTTGAACCAAGGCGCGGGGACCGTGTTGGTGCCGCTGGACAGGGCGGTCTTCAGGCCGTTGATGGTGACGGACTGCACACTGCCGTCAGACAGTTGGATGTTGCCGGAACCGTTGTGCAGGTCGGTGGTCCATGACCAAGTCGGGATGGCTGCGGCCGCAAATGCATCTTGCACTCCTATAGCTGCAGCAGCGGCAAATCGGGAGCCAGCCATGACTGAGGAACCCGTCGTGCCAGAGCCAATGTTCTCATCACCGGACATGACCATCTGCGGGTCGGCTTCCACCGCGTCACCGTTGACGAAGTAGCTGATGTTGAGGTTGCCAAAACCAGTGCCAAAGTTGGTGGTGTTCTGGGTATGATTGGCGAGGCCGTCCGAAGGGCAGAAAACAACCTTGGGCGTGCTCAACTGGTTGGACATACACTGGAAGACCTGATAGAGATTGCCGGCGAGAGTGGTTGTTGTGTAGCCGGCAGCGCAAAGGTTTCCTTGCACGCCGCCATTGGCGACCGTAACCGCCATGGGATACTTGTCGCCGTTGTCACCTTCCCAGAGGCGGAAGGACAGGCCGACCTGCTTGAGGTTGTTGACACAGCTGATTTTCTGCGCCTTTTTCTTGGCGGCGGCGAGCGCGGGCAAGAGCATGGCCGCCAGAATCGCGATGATCGCGATGACGACGAGGAGTTCGATAAGCGTAAACGCTTTTTTTGTTTGTTGTTTCATAGTTTTAGTTTGTTTGCTTGTTTATTTCCGGGGACAGGGGCGTGAATTTAATGGAACGGGTGCCACTGTCAATACGGATTGTTGATTTTATTTAGCAATGCCGGTGCCAACCGGAAATTTCTCCAAAAGCCAATGAATCGGCGGTTCCATTTTCCCGTGCCGCAACCGAGGGGCGAAATTTTCACGCATCCTGCGTGAACCTCACGCAGGGCGGAAAAAGTTGTTCGCAAAACATTGGCAGCCGGAAATGATTCAATAGACGAAATTGAAGCACGGCTGCGTCACCGTGTTGGTGCCGCTGACCAACAGGGTATTCAGGCCGGTGGTGCTGACGGACTGCACACTGCCGTCGGACATCTGGACGTTGCCGGAGCCGTTGTGGAAATCCGCCGTCCAAGACCAGCCGGTGCCTTTATATTGCTGCCAGGTCTGCCATCGGCTGCCCGCCGGGGCGGTGCCGGTTGTAATGGTGACGTTGAGGTTGTCGTCGCCGGACATGGGCATTTGCGGATCATTTTCCGTGGCGTCACCGCTGACGAAGTAGCTGATTTTGGTGACGGCGGTGGAGGTAGGCGGATTGGCACCCAGCAGGTCGGACGATACGAAGTTGGTGGCCGGACCGGCCGTGTGGATGTTGTCCGAAGGACAGACCAACACCTTGGGCGTGCTCAACTGATTGGACAGGACCTGAAAAACCATGCCGGGACAGAAAGTGAAGCCGCCAGGGGTGGTAATCTGGGTGGACTTGATGTTTTCCTGCGCGCCGCCGTTGGCGCCCGCGACGGCCGTGGGATATTTGTCACCGTTGTCGCCTTCCCAGAGGCGGAAGGACAGGCCGACCTGCTTGAGATTGTTGACGCAGCTGATTTTTTGAGCCTTCTTTTTGGCGGCCGCGAGCGCCGGCAGCAGCATGGCCGCAAGAATGGCGATGATGGCGATGACAACAAGGAGTTCGATAAGCGTGAACGCTTTTTTTGAAAATGGCTTTTTCATGGGCGGTTCTTAATTCAATTTGGTTCTGGGAACAGCCCCAAAATTTAAGCAAATGACCCCGCAGGTCAACACATTCTTGTAATAATTTATATTACATCGCGCCAGTCGCTGTCGCGCAGTTTTTGTAATTTGAAATTGGCCGCAAGCTGAAGGCGCATTCAAGCTGCGTCCTTTGTAATCGTGAAAATGACCCTACCGACCCGCCTTCGTGATTGATTTCCTGCGGTTTTTGCCAAACACTGGCAGGCTCAATTTATGGCCGAACCAAAAGAAAATTTGCAGATGGAAAAAATCGTGTCGCTGTGCAAGCGGCGCGGCTTCATTTTTCAGTCGTCGGAGATTTACGGCGGGCTGAACGGTTTCTGGGATTACGGTCCGCTCGGCGCGGAACTCAAGCGCAACGTCAAGGAACTGTGGTGGCACGCCATGACCCGCCAGCGCGACGACGTGGCTGGCCTCGAGGCCACCATCATCATGTCGCCCGCCATCTGGAAAGCCAGCG
>Ga0302280_1003225_pt1 | contig 11943 bp, 7 predicted proteins | sample III_Fen_E1_1_FD_198771 | JGI IMG/M metagenome (GOLD analysis project Ga0302280, IMG submission 198771) | Peat permafrost microbial communities from Stordalen Mire near Abisko, Sweden - III_Fen_E1_1 | ecosystem: Environmental > Terrestrial > Soil > Wetlands > Permafrost | place: Sweden: Abisko...
CCATTCTGGCGGCCATGTTGTTGCCGGCATTGACCGCCGCCAAGAACCATGCCACGCGCATTGCCTGCCTGAACAACCTGAAACAAATGGGCACGGCCCCTTTTATTTATGGAGGGGACAATGGTGACCAGGTGTCTCCGGCTTATTATTCGCCGAGCGGCAACAACACAGGCAAACCTTGGGAGGCTTATCTGCTGTATAATGAAATCTAAAAAAGACGACCGTCATTTTTTCATTAGACTACGTTTATTATTGAAACGAAACATTGTCTGGCTCGTTTACTTGAACTTGTTGGTGTTGGCCAAGCCACTATTGGCTCAAACTTATTATCCGCCGCCAAATAGCCGGCAGGACATTAATCTGGACGCCAACTGGCGGTTCATCCAGTCGGATGCTGGCACGAATGCGGCTAACGTCGGTTTTGATGATTCGTCTTGGACGAACCTGAATCTGCCGCATACATGGGATATTCCCGACGGGCAGGATGGCCCGGCCACGACCTATTATCAAGGCATCGGCTGGTATCGAAGTTATTTCACAGTGGCGAGCACAAATGAGGGACTGCATTTTTTCCTCAAATTTGACGGCGCATTCTTAGTAGCGGATATATGGGTCAACGGAACTTACATGGGCGAACATCAGGGCGGGTTCTCGGCCTTTGTTTTTGACGTGACTACCAATATCGTAGTGGGTGGCGCAACCAATCTGATCGCAGTCAAGTTGAATAATAAGGTCGATAGTGGTATTACAACCGGCGTTCCACCCCTTTCAGCCGACTTCACAATGTGGGGCGGCATTTATCGTGATGTGCATTTGCTGGTGACCGATCCGGTGCAGGTTTCACCGCTTGATTACGGATCGCCCGGGGTTTATCTCATGCCGACCAACGTCAGCGCCAGTTCCGCCAATCTTAAAGTCACGACCGTGCTGGCCAATACGGGTTCGGTAGCTACCAACGTAATGATGCGCACCGTCATCACAGATGCGGCGACGAACATTGTGACGGCGCTAACCAATTTCGTAACGCTACCGGCTGGAGGTAGTTCAAATGTCGTGGCCAATACCATCATCGCCAATCCACACCTATGGAATGGCCTTGCTGATCCCTATTTATATCAGGCATATGTTGAAGTGTGGGAAAGTTCAAATGTGGTGGACGTGGTTGCTCAACCGCTGGGTTTTCGTTTTTTCAGCATTGACCCGACCAATGGTTTTTCCCTCAATGGCGTGCCTTACGATTTGCACGGAGTCTCAATGCATCAGGACTGGTATAATTGCGGATGGGCATTGTCCAGTGCGCAGGAGGACACCAATTTCATGTTTATCAAGGAGATTGGGGCCACCGCCGTCCGCTTGCCACATTATCAGCATAGCGACCACACTTTTGTGCTGGGCGATCATAGTGGCGTCATACTTTGGAGCGAAGTCCCAAATGTCAGGCTAGTGCCCACCAGTTACTCCAACATTCTACAGCAAGTGGATGAGATGATATTTCAGGCCATGAATCATCCATCAATCATATGCTGGGGGATGTATAATGAACTTCCGGGTGGCAATGGTTCCACCAATGTCATCGGCCAGGAAGTGCAGCTTGCACACGCCCTGGATCCAACACGGCCCACCACAGCAGCCTCGAACCAGGGGGTTGGTGATGTCACCACCATGTTGACTGACTTGATATGTTTCAACGAATACTATGGCTGGTATCTCACTCCCTCAAACGGCCTGGCAGCGTTTGTGGATGGTGCCCATGCCAGTTATCCAAAAAGGCCCACCGGCCAGAGTGAATATGGTGCCGGCGCAAGCATCTATCAACACAGCGAAAATCCGGTGGCCTGGCCGACGGCCAACAACGGTTACTTTCACCCGGAAGAATGGCAGAACATCGTTCACGAAATCAACTGGCCGATCATCAAAGCCAGGCCCAATCTTTGGACCAAGTTCGTTTGGAACCTGTTTGATTTCGCTTCTGACACACGCACTGAAGGCCCTACCTACGGACGTAATGACAAAGGCTTGGTCACATACGACCGCCAGACGCGCAAGGACGCTTTTTATTATTACAAGGCCAATTGGACGACCAACCCAATGGTCTATATTACCGGCCACACGTTCACCAATCGTCTGACCAACTTAATCACCGCCAAGATTTATGCCAACTGCGACACGGTGCAACTTTATCTGAACGGCACATCCCAAGGTATCGTGACCAGCACCAATTGCATTTATCAATGGCCCATCACGCTGGCCTACGGGACCACTAACAATGTTATAGCCGTCGGCACCAAGGGCGGCATCCAAGTAACCGATGCCTTGGTTTGGATCGCCCCGCTTTCGGTGTTGAGCGTGGCCGCTGCTCCCGGCAATGCTCAAATCACTCTCAACTGGAACTCCTATCCCGGGGCCAGCAGTTACGACGTTGACCGGGGAACCAGCAGCGGCAATGAGAACACCACGGTTGCCGCCGGTATTACCGCCACCAATTACACCGACTCCGGCCTTACCAACGGCGACACTTACTTTTACATTGTGACGGCCTATGGCCCGGGCGGTATCCTCACCAATTCAGCCGAGGTATCTGTTACGCCATTCCTATTTACTGCGGGCGTTGATTATTGGACCAACACAATCACATCTTCAGCGCAAAGCTGGAACGTGAATTCCAATTGGAGCAATGGCACGGGCTTTCCCAATGCCGTGGCAGTTTCAGCCAATGTTACTGCCGGCATTGTTGCCAATCAAACCATCAATTTGAACCAGCCCATAACAGTTGGTTCCCTTAGCGTGGGGTCTGCGAGCGGTGCCTTTAACATCAGTGGCAACGGCGGAGCAATCACGTTCAGCAACTTGTCCGTCGGAGCCTTGCTCCAGCAAGTGGCCGCGAGTTCAGGTGACACCATTTCCGCGCCATTGACCAATAACGCGAGCCTGACCGTCGAAAATGATTCCGGCAATCCATTGACTTTGTCCGGCAATGTCTCCGGCAACGGCACCATTACCGTGGATGGCAACCTGAATTTGAGCGGTGCAAACTCATTCGCCGGCACCACATATCTCACGAACGGCACGCTGCAACTGGCGAACACCCTCGCGTTGCAAAACAGCACCTTGATTGACAACGATGCCACTGGCTCCGTGGCTTTCAACGGAATCACGTCGGCGACTTTCGGTGGATTGAGCGGCTCGCAAGGCATTAACCTGATGAATGTGGCATCTGCGCCGGTGGTCCTGACCGTCGGTAGCAACAACGCATCCTCAACTTACCTTGGCGGATTCAGCGGGGGCGGTTCGTTGATCAAGGTGGACACGGGCACACTTACATTATCGAATGCAAATTACACTGGAAACACGTCCGTGAACGACGGCGGCACCTTGACCGTTGCGAGTGGTTCATTTGGTTCGTCCACTGGCACGATCACTGTTGGGAGTGACGTGTCGGGGGTAAATTCCGTCGCTACGTTGAACCTTACTGGCGGCAAGGCCTTCGCCAATGTGCTGAACTTAGGCGTGCAGGCCAACGAAACCGGTGCCAATGCGGACATCACCGGCTCCGGCTCGGCCGTCTTTTCCGCCGTCAACAATGGATCATCTTCCAATACCGGCGGGAATCTTACCATCAACACCACCGGAACGGTTGCCTTGGGAGCGGCAACTTTTGACCGGGACGCCGGAGCCAACACCACGCAAAACACGGCCGGTGGTTTGATCGTCAACAGTGGCACAGTCACCGCAACGAGTCTCTCAGCAGCCTCCAGTGTTGGGTTAAGATCTTCGGATATCAATGTGAATGGCGGTTCGCTGACCATTGGAACCACTGCATCAACGGGCGCTTTTAAGATAGCTGCTGGCGTTGGTAACGGAGCTTTAACCATGACCGGCGGCACGCTGACGTATTTGGGAATGGACGGCCTGCTGCTCGGCAATAATGCGACCACCGCCACCGCGACAAGTCTCGCGTCCATCACCGGAGCCAGTTCGGTTGCCATGCTGACGGGGGTCACGCTGAACGCCATCAATTCCGCCACGGCAACAAGCAAGCTTACATTGGGCACCGGCGCAACGCTCTACTTGGGCGGCGTAGGACTTGTCATTAATCAACCGAGCGCGATTGTCTATGCTTCGCTTGGAACCGCAACTGTGGGAGCCATTACGAACTGGACTTCCTCTGCGCCCATAACGTTGACAGGAGCCATAATTTTTCAGGCGGCAGATGCTTTGAACGTGGGCCATGGCATTTCTCTGGGCGGCATTTTATCAGGCAGTGGTGGATTAACCAAGACCGGCGCAGGCGCGTTGACATTGAGCGGAAACAATACTTACGCCGGCGGCACCATGGTCAGTGCGGGCACGTTGCTGGCAAACAATTTGGTTGGCAGCGCGACCGGTGCGGGCGCAATCTCGGTGGCCGGCGCCAGCACGCTGGGCGGTAACGGAATTATTTCCGGTGCCGTGACGGTGAATTCCGGCGGCGGATTTGCGCCAGGCAATCCGCTGGGTGTTTTGACCGTCAGCAACAACCTGACACTGGTTGCGGGAAGCACGACGTTCGTTCGCGTCGGTCATTCACCTCTTACGAACAACGCTACAATAGTTTCCGGCATCTTGACCGAAGGCGGCACGCTTAACGTGACCAACATCGGTGTGGGTGCATTCACGGCAGGCGACAGTTTTAAATTATTCAACGCTGCCAGTTACTCCGGTTCCTTCAGTGGATTTGTTCTGCCACCGCTGAACTCAAATCTGGTTTGGAACACAAACCTGCTGAACATTTCAGGCACGCTCACGGTGGCAGCTTATTTGCCACCCGCAGTAGGAAGCGTAGCCATCACCGGAAGCAACTTGAACATTAGCGGGTCGGGCGGAATTCCTTATTGGACGTATTACATTCTTGCCTCGACCAACCTTGCCTCGGCCCAATGGACGATAATTGTAACCAATCAATTCGACGCAAATGGCAATTTCGCCCAGGCCGTTACGAACGTCACCAGTCCGCTTCAATCGCAGGCATTTTACAGGTTGCAGCTCCAGTAAATACACGCAGTTAAAACATCCTGTAAATGGTGGTTCGGTGTTTGGCTTCCAACATCTCCCATAATTTTGGAATTTATTGCTGATGCTAGAACATCCTTTTTAGCCGACTGGTCGCTAAGAATAGAGTGCGGACTTGGTGGGTAAATCTTGGCCCTTCCAGAGCGTTAGTTCCCGGTGGTATTTGGGGCCGCTTGCAGCACCCATGTGCAGTGATCGCTCAGAGTCTTGCCTCTGGTGGTTCCAATCGCCTCGATCTGATTGTCGCCGGGTTGCAGCGTCACGTTCTCCCAACGGAAGACATGCACCTTGTCGGGCTGAACGGCTGGGATTTCAAGGCCGTTGACCTTTAATTGCACGGATGGCAGGTTGGAATATATTTTGATCTCGGTGGTCGGGTGTTTACGCGGTGTCATGCGCCGGGAGGTGATGTAAATCATCGGCTCTTCGCTCCAGTTGGCCTGATAGAAGAAATAGACATCCTTTTTGACCGCGCGATCCTGTGTGACCATGCCCTTGTCATTGATACCGACCGTGCCACCTTCATTTTTTTGCGTGGAAGCGAAATCGAACATCGTCCAGATGAAGCTGCCCCACAAATTTGGATTGGCTACGATCTGCGCGTAGTCAACTTCGTGGACGGCGGCTTGATATTCTTCGGGATGCAATGGCCCGCCGGCCATCACCCTTGAGCCTACCCACTTGATCGGGCCTTCCTGATGCTGGAATGGGTTGCCGCCGGCACCGTATTCGCTGAGCGCGGTTCGCCGGCCGATTTCCTTGGAGAATTGGTTGATGGTGTCGTCTGGTCCGGGCGCGGCGGGGCCATACCAGCCGGGATAGATGTTGTAACAAGGCCAGTCTGGAATCAGGTTATATGATTTGTTCATATGGTCCGTGGCCGCGACAATCACGCGCGAGGGATCCAGTTCTTTGATCAACGACTTCAAATTTTTTAGCATCGTGTCGGGCGGAGGCGTCGGTAGGTTGCCCAGCTCGTTGAACAATCCCCAAAACGCGACTGAAGGATGGTTGTAAAGTTGCAGAATCATCTCGCGGGCTTCAAGCTCGCTGCCGACGGTGAATGCGGGCGTGTCGTTGATGGTTCTGACCAGCGATACTTCGTCCCACATCAACAGACCGCTTCGATCCGCCAAATCGTGCCAGGTTCCGCTCTGGGGATAATGCGTATTCCGCACGGCAGTCACACCCATACCCAAAATCAAATCGGCGTCCTGTTGGTGATCTTCCGTTGAAAGCGCCCAGCCTTCGTCGCGCCGATCCTGATGCCGGCTCACGCCGTGGATCGGATAAGGATTTCCATTTAGCAAAAATCCCTGCGCCTGAGTGATCGCGACCGTGCGCAATCCGAGCGGCTGAACCATTTCGTCAGCCACGTCATTTCCCCGATGGACGCGAACGGTGACGGTATAAAGATACGGATCTTTTCGTGCGTTCCATCGGTGTGGATTGGAAATGTCCAGAACCTCCGTCGCCGGCACGGTCTGGCCTGCCGCGATGGTTTGAGTTTGCGTATGCTGGGCGATGACGGTTCCGCTTGCATCCTTAATTATCGTTTCAACCTGCGGAGATTGGCCAGTTGTCTCGCCGTTGGAGATTAACGATTTTATTTCGACGCTGGCGTGCTGGTCGTCCAGCGATTTGATTGTCTCATAAATGCCGGGCGAGGCGAAATCGAGCGGCGTGATGCACACTTCATCGGTCACGATAATTTTCACCGGACGATAGATTCCGCCGTCCATGTTGAAATCGCCGGAGAGCGGCGGCACATCCGGCTGGTTAGAGTTATCAACCCGGACGCGCAGTTCATTCGCCTGACCAAATTTCAGATGTGACGTCAGTTCAAAACAGAAGGCCGTGAACGCGCCGCGATGCTCGCCGACGGATTCACCGTTGAGATAAACATGGGCGACAATCGAGGCCGCCTCGAAACGGATGAAGACCCGTTTCCCCTGCCACGCCGCTGGCACATCCAACGAACGCTCATACCAGCACGCCCCGCGAAAATAGCCGCCTGCAACCGTCGGATTTCCCCGCACACCCATTTGCGCATCCAGATTGTTCCAAGTATGCGGAACCGTGACAGCATCCCAATTCCCGGTTGGCGCTGCGGAATCGACGTCTTGCTTGATAAATTTCCAATCCTTCGCCAGATCAATACATGTTCGCTTGGCCATGACGGTGCTGGCACAACAGAAAAGAAGGATTGAAACGGTCGGAAAAAATGGCAACAAGTGGCGAAGATTCATAGATTTTTATAATATTGGCATTGTAGGTGAAATTGGCAAAAAAGCTGTCAAAAAATAAAATAATTGATTCAAAAAATATTATGATGCCTCTGCAAAACGCGTGGCTGCGACGCCCTCGTCGCCGAAGCCATAGGCATTCCATTGAATTCGCCTTTCACCCACAGCAACGAGGCGTCGTTTCTACCCTTTTGTATAGGTCTAATTATCTCAAACATGAAAGTCTAATAAACTGTTGACAAAAATCATAATCATCCGATAATAACGACAACAAGAGTCGTTATAATGGTAAATCATAATAGATGCGTGTGCGGCATTTAATTTTGTAATAAGCCGATAAATTTAATATTCTGTATTTTAATTTGTAATGTTTTTTGAGTTTTTAAACGACCAATCATATCGCATATATGAGTGAAGCGCAGAAAAAGAACCCAGTTGATGGGGGTGAGCATTTGAAATGGTTGGAATTAGTCATCCAACACGTTGGATCATTGCGTTACGGCGTGGTGGAAATCGTCGTGCATGATTCTCACGTAATCCAGATTGAGAAGACCGAACGTGTGCGCTTGGAAAAAAGCGCCGACAAAGAAAAGTAGTATAAAATTTAACAATTTGCAGGCTGCTGACCGGTCAACCGGAAGTTCCCATGAAAATAATAGACAAATTATTTATGCAGAACTGGATTCAGAAATTGGCTTGTGCGTGGCTCGTGACAGGTTTGCTGTCGCTGACAAGTTCAACTTTTGCGGCTGAAATAAAAATTCTAAACGTCTCCTACGATGTGACACGGGAATTTTATCAGGACTACAACACGGCGTTCGCGGCTTATTGGAAAGAAAAAACCGGTGACACAGTGACGGTCAGCCAATCTCACGGCGGTTCAAGCAAGCAGGCGCAATCGGTCGTCAACGGACTTGAAGCGGACGTAGTGACGATGAACCAGTCGCCGGACATTGATGTTCTGTACACGAGCGGCGGATTGATTCCGGCAAATTGGGCGGTGCGGCTGCCAAATAAAAGTGTGCCTTACACTTCGACGATTGTTTTTGTCGTCCGCAACGGCAATCCGAAGAACATTAAAAATTGGGACGACCTCATTCGACCTGATGTTTCAGTTGTCATTCCAAATCCGAAAACATCCGGCAACGGGCGGTATAGTTATCTGGCGGCGTGGGGCTATGCGCTGAAGAAATCCGCCAGTGACGAAAAGCAGGCGCGCGATTTTGTTTCAAAACTTTTTGCGAACGTGCCTGTGCTCGACACCGGTGGTCGCGGTGCAACGACGACATTTGCTGATAGAGGCATCGGTGATGTGCTGCTGACTTTTGAAAATGAGGCTGCGTTAATTCAGAAACAATTCCCCGACGACGGACTGCAGGTAGTCCTTCCGCGCATAAGCATACTTGCAGAAAATCCGGTGGCTTGGGTGGATCACAACGTGGAGCGGCATCACACCGAGGCCGTGTCGCGCGCTTATCTCGAATTTCTTTATAGCGACGCCGGCCAGGAATTGGCGGCACGGATTAGAAAAAATCCGGCATTTCATCTTTGACAAATGTTGTTTATGGCAGGAATGCCTTGCCGTCCCGGCTTTGGATGTTGTGTACTGCATAAGTCTCATGTAAATCAGAAGCAGAGGGATTGGCCACTTCGACATCACCCTCTGCGGGAGCACCACGGCGTAACCGTCAAAATAGCGAATTGCTGATTCTGAACTGATTGCGATATTTTCCCGCTGGAACCATGGCTTTTCCAATGGGAAAAGTCATTTTTCCGGTCGGAAAGGAGGCAATTCCTATTGGAAAGGTGCCGATTCCGACTGGAATCATGGCAATTCCTGTCGGAAAGATGATGATTCCTGCTGGAAACGTAACCATTCCTATCGGAACCGGGGCAATTCCAGTCGGAAAGGCGACGATTCCTGTTGGAAGCGTGGCAATTCGAGTAGGAAAGATGCCCGTTCGACAAGCGCTTGCGTCACGGCAGGCAAACGCCCATCCTTGTCCGACTTAAAAATTGATCGCCATGAAAAAACTTTGCTGGATTTTACCGCTCGCGCTCGCCGTCTGTCTTCACGCTGCGGAAACTGCGCCGACAAATTCTGCGTCCGCCGACACCAACGCGCCCGCCAAAAATGACGCGGCAACCATTCCCGACGCCACGCACAAACCCGTCTTCACCACAAACACGGTTGCCATCGCAGGCCAGCGTGTCACTTATGTAGCCGAGACCGGAATGCTGCCGATCTTGAAAAAGGACGGCACGACCAGCGCGTCGGTTTTTTACGTCGCCTACACGCGGCAGGGACAGACGAACAAATCGGCGCGGCCGATTACATTTTGTTTCAACGGCGGTCCCGGCTCGGCTTCCGTCTGGCTGCACCTCGGCGCGCTCGGCCCGCGCCGGGTGAAGATGAACGAGGACGGAACGCTCCCGCCGCCGCCGTTCGGTCTGGTGGACAACGAATATTCCATTCTGGACAAAAGCGACCTGGTTTTCATTGACCCGGTGGCGACAGGTTTCAGCCGTGCGGCGAAGGATGAAAAAGCGGATGAATTTTTCGGCGACGCCGAAGATTTGGATTCCGTCGGCGAATTCATCCGGCTCTGGACCACGCGGCACGAACGCTGGCTCTCGCCGAAATATCTTTGCGGCGAAAGCTATGGCGTCTTCCGCGCGGCGGGGCTGGCCGACCATTTGAGTTCGCGATACGGAATGTATCTGAACGGGATGATTCTCGTCTCCGGCGTTCTGGATTTTGCGACGATCTGGGACAATCCCGGCAACGACGTGCCATATCCGCTTTATCTGCCGGCCTACACGGCTGCGGCGCAATTCCATAAAAAACTGCCGGACGATCTGCAAAACGACCTGACAAAGGCGCTGGCCGAGTCGCGGGAATTTGCGAAGGGCGAATACGCGACCGCCCTGCAAAAAGGCGATTCGCTTTCCGCCGACGAGCACAAAAAAATCGCCGCCGAACTCGCGCGGCTCACCGGATTGAAGCCGCAGGTAATTGAGGACAACCACCTGCGGATTGACGAGGGCGTTTTCCGCAAACAATTGCTGCACGACGAGGGATTGATACTCGGGGCCTACGACGCGCGCATCACCGGACGCGATGACGATGCCGCGTCGCCGTATCCCGATTTTGACCCGTCCGACGCGGCGGTGCTCGGGCCGTTTTCGGCGGCAATGAATTCTTATGTGCGTGGAGAACTGAAATTTGAGGACGACCTGCCCTACGAACTAATCGCCAGCGTGCAGCCTTGGAATTACGGCGTCCGCAACAGCTACGCCAGTTCCGGCGAAAAACTCGCCTCGACGATGAATCAGAATCCCTACATGAAAATCCTCGTGCTCGGCGGGCGCTGCGACCTGGTCTGCCCGATTGACACGGTGCATTACGCGCTCGACCACATGCAGCTCGACGCGAATTACCGGACGAACATCACCTACGCCGAATACGACGCCGGCCACATGATGTATATCAACCTGCCTGATTTGAAAAAACTGCACGCGGACGTGGAAAGCTTTTTGTCAAAATGACTCTGATCCGCCCGGTTTCATCAAGAACAACCCAAAACCCGGTTTTAAGGTCGTAAACGGGCGTTTTGACCTCATGGGCTTGGCATTCTCTCCGGGTTTTTCTTTTATGGTGCTCATCTCATGCCCGTTCTCCGTTTTGACCTTTTCGATATCGGTGACAAGCTGGGTTTAGCGACAGCACCAGACCTTGGTGTACTTACATTGGTTCTCCGCATTTTTGCGATTTTACTGCTTTTTGTTGCAGTTGGTTTGGTTGTTCTTATATGGACAGCGGACTAACAAGCCTTCTAATTTCATTTCCTGCCAGCGTTCCTCATTGATTTAGCTTTAAAAACTGCGACAATATTTGCATCTCATCGGACAATCCGGTGATTCCATTTTAATGAGCATCGTTGACAAAGTCAGACAGGCTGGCGTCGTAGGCGCGGGCGGCGGCGGGTTTCCCGCGCACGTCAAACTTGCGGCCAAGGCCGACACGCTCATCGCCAACGGCGCGGAGTGCGAGCCGCTCCTGCACAAGGACGCCGTGCTCATGGAAACAGAAGCCGCCGCGCTCGTCCGCGGAATGCAGCTCGCCGCCGAAGCCGTCGGCGCGAAGGACATCGTCATCGGCATCAAGGGAAAAAAGAAACACGCCGTCGAAGCCGCCACCGAGGCTTGCAAAGGCACGAACGTCCGCGTCCATCTGCTCGGCGATTATTATCCAGCGGGCGACGAATACGATCTGGTCTACGAAGTGACAAAGCGTTTGATCCCGCCCGGCGGAATCCCCATCCAGGTCGGTGCAATCGTCAACAACATCGAGACGTTCATCAACATCGCTCACGCGAACGACGGCAAACCAGTGACGCACAAAATGCTCACCATCGCCGGCGCGGTGAATTCGCCGGTCACCTTGCGCGTGCCGATTGGAACCACATATCGTGACGTATTGAGTTTCGCCGGCGGACTTACGACGGATGATCCGGTTTTGACCATCGGCGGATTGATGATGGGCCAGACGACGGACGATTTGGATTCGCCCATCACGAAAACTTCCACCGGCGTCGTGATTTTGCCGCGCGACCATCACGTCATGGAGCGCAAGCTCAAGCCCGCG
>Ga0302280_1003226_pt1 | contig 11940 bp, 7 predicted proteins | sample III_Fen_E1_1_FD_198771 | JGI IMG/M metagenome (GOLD analysis project Ga0302280, IMG submission 198771) | Peat permafrost microbial communities from Stordalen Mire near Abisko, Sweden - III_Fen_E1_1 | ecosystem: Environmental > Terrestrial > Soil > Wetlands > Permafrost | place: Sweden: Abisko...
TGATAAACCAGTGCCAAATGGCCTACGGCCCCCACTGGCATACGCCTGTCAAACCCTTTTGGAAGGACCAATCCGCAAAAAGTCCACGAAAAGGGTTTGACAGGCGTGTGCCAGTGGGGCCGTAGGCCGTTTGGCACTGTTTGAGAATACTTAAACCATTGAAGTAATCACTTGTGACTACTTTAATTGTTGTGTGTGGCTTACCTCTTTGCCTCAATTTATCCGCGAGGATTGATCGCCATTTCATACGATAGAGGGTCGCTCATGTTCTGGGTATTTACTGGGCTTGAATTGATGTTCCAGCCTGTGAAGGCAAGCAATGGTTTGCCAATGGACGATCCCATGTTAGTAGCATACGAAGGAAGCTTAATACCCGCGACTTGGGCTGCAACACTTGTAGATGGTAGCATTCCAGCAGGGTGCTCATTTGACCTGAGATTTGTGGGTACTGGGCAATATCCTGGGTAAGTGGCGAACCACTTTCCTTGACTGTCCTGCTTGCAATCCTGTTGTGCCAATTTCTGGGCCGAACACTCGTCCTGTGTGGCATAACCACTTCCACCGTTGTTTTGACTGGGAGGAGGTACGATAGGGATACTTGAATTGTATGGATATCCGAGATAGTGAGGTCCATCTGAACAGTTATACACCTGCGAACAGTACCCAGTTTGCTGTATGTTCTTTCCGAACATGTCAGTGGTGTTGTTGCACGAATAGCCGGATCCGCAGTCGTTGTTAGTGGTGCATCCCTTGCCAATGCCTCCTTGATTGGTGGTCTTGCGACGATAGATTCCACCCTCCATCTCGGGATATTTGGTGACTGAACAGTAGTTACCCTGATTGCCCTTTGCGTCAGACCATGACATAAACTGTGGATTGCAGGTAGTTCCTGACCACGACGAACAGTCTGTGTTGTTTCTACAGGCGATTGGGTCTCCGTTGTTGACCAACGTTTGGGTCCTGTACAACCAAGCATTGTTTTGCTTGTTCTGTAGACTGATAGCATCTCCCTGTTGGGTATTTCTGAACAGGGTATTGTCGGTTGGAAGGTTCATTTGTCTCTTTAGATTGGAGGGAGACTGACCAGCTGGAGTGTAGTCAGTAAAGTAGCTTGCAGGCTGTCTAAACAGTGGAAATGGTGTCCCAACGGTTTGGTTACCTACAGGGGCATATCTTGCGTTAACGTAGTCGTTTTGATTGGCATGACTGGTGTCCCTAAAGGCAGCTGCCTCAAATTGTCCCTGTGACATTTATAAAGACAAAAGATAAAAAATCATGTTAAGTTTCGAGACTTTCGCCTTGGCCTTGACCTTCTCTTACGAGACTTCGACTTTCTTTTGTGGGACTTCTTAGGTCTTCTCTTACCAAACGCTAGTTCTCTACACAATGGACATACGATGGCTGGATTGTGATCTATGTCATGTGCATGATTGGCGTGAGCCCATCCTAATATACACAGTTTATGAAATTTGTGTGAACATATAGGATTGGTCAACTTCACACAATCTGTCATCAGATATTCTAAACAGATAGCGCAGTTATTGGTAGGATCTGGGTCAACTACAAGTAGTTTATTCTGATAATTGGGAGCCGCTGCTCCTTGTGCTGCCGCTGCAATGGCACCTGCTTGAGCTATTTCCAATAACTGGTTTCTTCTATTCCGGAAGGTGTTCATAAACTGGCCATACATGGCCATATAGTCTGGATGTTCACTCATTTAACATCTCAAAGAAATTAGATTGGTACGCCTTTGGTTTCACATGATATTACCATTTTGTTAAATTGGAATAGTCGTTTGGCAACACCCAATAGCTTGTCCTTGCTGATACCACTGACGAATTTCATATAGGCGTCTTGAGTGACATCATACTTTCCAGACATTATGAATTGATTTGCGTAAAAGTCACTGATCATCTCGGTATTTTCCTTAGATCTGTTCATGTCTAGAATTGTCAGTCTCTCTTTTGATCTACTGAGTAGTTTTCCGTCAAACCTACCTGACACGAATTTTTTTAATGAACTAACCAATGCAGTGATCAATTTTTGTGAGTTTTTTATTTGACAATTGACTTCAAACATAGAAACGATGAACGAACTGTTCATATCGTAATCCAATTTAATCCCGTAAATAAGATTGAGGTCGTCTCGTAAAATCCGGTATAATAGTGACGACATATCACCAGTTAACATATCCTTGATGATTTCGTAGTACATAAAGTCCTTTGGGTGTTGTTTGTTATTGATAAACCCAATTATAAACGTTGACTTTTCAGCATCTTTTCTATATACAACTGACACATGCCTATTGCAATTTAGTGAGTAACTTGTTGGTAAAAAAGTCATAATAGGTCTACGAAAGAGATAATTAGAAAATAACAAATTTATTTTAGATAATGGTTCATTTGAGACTACAATAAAGAATGTGTTGTTTGGTCTATACCACTTATGGTAGTAGTCAGATAGATCTTTTGGGGTAATTGTTTCTAAGTTTTTGATTTTTAACGGATAGTCATATGATCTCCCAAACCCATTTGTCAAATTGTCATTAAACGACTTAAAGAAGTTGTCATATAGTCTCCATCCCGGATTATTTGTCCTAATTAGTAGTTCATCCATTACAGCTAGTTTTGCACTATTTATAGTTTTGGCATCAAAACGTGGATTTGTCATAATACTTGCCATGTAATCTATTATATTTTCAATCTCTTTGGTAAGTCCAGTAATGAAGTATCTTGTATAAAGCGTCGTGGTCTGAGCATTGCTGAAAATCCCTCTCTTTGACCAGAATGTCTTACAATTTCCGGCGCATTTGTCCCAAGAATCTGCAATAACATGTTCAAGCAAGTGCGCAATTCCAGAATTCTTTGAAGTTTCACATACATTCCCAGTTTTTACATAGGCGTGTACTGATGTTAGATTATTAGTCGTTGGTATATAAATAACTTTATAATCTATCTCATTCATTTATGCTTTATTATTCTTACATATTCTTTATAATGGTCATCACAATGGACTCCTTATTTAGACCCGATCCACCTAAATTTTTCCCTGTGTCGATACCTCAGGACCAGCTTCTGCGTCCGCAGAAGCAGCTTTTCAATTTTGTAATCGACAGGGTTAGTTTTGCTTCTGCGTCCTCGGGAGCAAAGTTTTCGCTTTGCCGTCCTGCAAAGCAAAAAGCTGCTCCGCAGGACGGCGGAGCAGCTTTTTGTAATCGACGTTTTCTTTGAAGTTTTTGACCAGACAACTAGCGCCACGATGTCAAGGACTTCATTCTTGCCGGTCGTTGTCATATTTTTACATGACCTTGTTTACTTTCGGAGATTAATAATTCCATGCAGAGAGTGGACCGTAATCGGGCTCAGAAGGTACGTACGTATCCATAACGAATGGGGTAGGTTCGCGACTGATTGCGGGGACTTTTGTGTCGGGTTCCATTTCGGTATCATATATGATATCCATAGCACCCGTTCCCGATGGTATGGTTTGGCCGAGCATAATGTTGTCAGATATACCCTTAAGGGTATCAATTTCACCGAAAGCGGCCGCGTCCGTTAGGACTTCCACGGTCTCCTCAAACGAGCATTTGGTAAGCGTGCCTGCATCTACACGATTTATGCCATGGCGAGTCATCGCGGTAAGCGTGCCACGACAGGTCATCGTGTCTACCAATATTGCCAGGTGTCGGTAATTTACGTAGGATCCGTCGAATGACAAAACTGTCCTAAGTTCATTCAGTAGTGACTGCCTGGCTGCTTCTATTCCGAATACTTCGTAGATCTCAATGACGTTGTTTGATACAGTCTTTGTCTGGTCTATACTCTGAACCTCCATAGAGTCCACTAGGTTGGTACCTTCTGTCTCCAGTACCCATTGTAGTTCTTTGAAGTGGCCTTTATCGGGTGTCCACTTATTGACTTTGGCCTCTCTGGTGTACACCCTACTAATGTTCTCACATCCCTTGATCTTAATGGACATGCAGGACACCTCAGTCTTACGAAGTTCTACCATTTGGTCCTTCTCGTTGTCATCTCCGGCGTCGGCACAGATGATTCTGATGAAGATGTTCTCTTTGCCGTTGACCACACTGTTGTCGTCACTGCAGATGATTTTGTGGCCGTTCTTGACTGACCGCTCTAATAGCTTGGATATTTCCAATAGCGAAGTGTCGACGCACTCCAGTTCCTTGGAGCTAAACTGGAACCGAAGACTCAGAAAATTTTCTGGAAATGGACTGTCTGTATACTCATACAATTCCTTATAGATATTGACGACGTCAAAGTCATCTGAGTACTCTTCGTCGTCGGAATAAATGATATCGGAACTCTTGATGATGTCCTGTAGGGTTTTGTACTCCAGACTGGACCTAATACCTTCGATGATTCTCTTTTGGCCGACAGGATTTAGGTCCTTGATAGAGTCCTTCTCATACATAGTGAGAGAAGGGGCTTTCAGCTTCTTTGTTATGTTAATAAGTTCTTTGAGCCGGGGTACTCCCAAAGTGATGTTCTTTGCCGAGATACCAGTCGAGTGGAACGTGTCATTTAATAGCAGTCCATTGACCCCTGTCATATTCCTAGTTTTATGGACCGTTAGATCATAGACAAATTCATGATCGGGTACTATTTCTTCTATTGAAGTTACTTGGTCCAATAGAGTATCCTTAAAAAGGTTCAGTTTTCTTGCATCATCTCTGTCGCAATTCTGGTTGATTCTCTTGACCTTATAGTCGATTGCCGTGATAATGGATTGGAACTTGTGGCACTCATATACGCTGCAGTACATGTAGTAGTTTGGCTTTGGCTGTCTTTTGTTAAGGACCATACCAGTTGACAGCGTTGAATGGATATTGAATCTAGCAAGTAGTAGGGAGATACCATCCCTCAGTTCCTTAGACCTACTTGACGACGTAACAGAACCATTCTTATGAACAGAACCATCCCCACAAATATACCCATCAAGAAGACCTTCGGCGAAGCAATCTGGTCCAGAAAATACAAATTCAGGTACCCTTTTGCGATATGATCCAATTCCACATATCTCAGTGATAAAGTCGCGTACTATAGTGGAATTTGAAATGCCCAATCTATCAGTCCAAGCAGTGGCCATCTTCCGGTAATTCTCGTCATTGTTGGAAATACCCACCAGAAACCTAGTCGAGAATTCTTCTGCTAAGTAGGCACCCACCAAAAACCCGAACTCTCTCGATAATTCTATGGTATCGGGCATTCCATTGACTGCTCCGTCTCCAACTGCCCAGCCTTTGGGGTATACCATGTAGTCTGTAAAAACATATTCTCGTGGACTCAGTATAGTCTTCACATCTATATTAGACCTAAATGACTGTGCATCGATCTTATTAACGACTGGGATTAGATCACCTATTTGAAGATCATAGCCCTCCTTGGCGACAATCTTTCCGTTCTCATGGACCAAGAACGACTTCCCTTTTGTACATATGGCTTCTCTACCGGACGACGTCGTCACTTTAAGTAAGGTCTTAGTCCCATCCTTATTGACAGGTAGGTGTTTTGTGACTGCCTCCAATTCTGTCCACATCATATTGCCATCCTCATCCACCGATAGTGCTTTAGCAGTACCTTCTGGTAGTGGCAACCAGATAGTGTGACCGTCTTGTTGTAGCTGGCATCTTTCTGGGAACTTTTCTATCAAAGCGTCAATGAATTTGCCAACCTTTTCGTTGGGTCTCACTGGAGGGATGCTATCCCCAGTCCAGTCAATGACTAGTGTCGTATCGTAATCTACGCTGTTTAAGGTCAATTGGGTAGTCAATTCCCCGATACTTTGGGCTGCCAAGATACCGCACATTTCGCCAGCACTAACCAGTGCCTTCTTGAACTTAATCTCTATGTCCTGGACGACGTATAGAAGTTGTTGTCTATTTAGGTCTTTGACCCTAATGGTGGCCAATTCTGAAGCCACATAAATTCTAAAGAGTTTGGTCGCATTGCTTGACCTTATTTTTTCCGATCCTTCAATGGCGTCTTTGGACGGAATGAAGATATTGGAAATTCTACTGCACAAATTTTGTACTTCTCGGTGGATTTCGGACGCTGTAAACCTCTCCTGAGAGTCTGTCTTCACGCTCTTTGCAAACTTGACTATCCTACTAACGTTGACGGGCATTGGATAGTAGTCATCGTCCAGTTTGGCGTTGTTTAGTTCTTTCCTGCGTGCTATCTCTACAAGGTCAAATTGCATACGTTTGATTAGTTCAAACTCCTCGGGAAGGTCTCTGTTGAGGTAGTTTTTCTCGAGATCGGCACTGTTGTAACCAAGTAACTTGAGGTGGATATTCTCCATATAGGTGGCGTCTATACCATCCTCACCATAGAGAAACTGGATGATAAGTCCTCTGCTATTTCTCACGGTATTGTCATATTTCACAGATACGTCCTCCAATGCTTTGACCAATCGTCGTTGGATATAACCAACTTCTGCCGTGTCGGCTATATGCACTCCGTTAAATAACATGAAGTTCAACGTTTGTGGAATTGTAACATCGTAAACCTTTGGATAGTCCTTTGGGTCTAGTGGTTGTATACTGACAATTTCATCCAGTACGACGTCATTCTGACATATTTGGGTATCGTTATAGTTTATGTGTTTGGTCACATTGTGTAACCTGATGATGTCATTCAATTTGTCTTGTTTATACTTCAGGATTAAAGGTATTCGTTCGGCAAATATTCTGGACCATTGGCCCCTTACATTCAGGGTGAACTTAGGTAGGATGTTGCATCTCTGGATATTACCGTAAATCCCGAACCTGTTCAGTAAAAGGCTTATGCCATGGATCATTCGTTCAGACACCGAACTTACCATGACTCCATTTTCATGCACACAACCGTCTCCTGAGTAGTATCCATTGAGAAGTCCAATTACAAAATCATCTGGTGCTGAAAAGGCTTCGTCTGGTACGTACTTGCCATGGGACATATGACCGAGAAATTTGTGTAAAAATGTGGCAAGGACCAACGAATACCCTTTAACTGTTGACGACGTCTCAACACACTCGATATCTAGGTTCTTGAACCAGGCTTTAACAAAATTTCTTATATGCGGATCATTATTTGCGATCTCTGTGTATGCACTGGTGTTCTCACTTTTCTCTTTGATCCTCGCATGACCCTCGGCTAGGAACAGCCCAATGAATATTCCGTTGTTGTAGTCCAACACGAATTTGTCTGGAAAATTGACTTTGGGTAAGTATCTTTCCATTGGTACAGATTGATGAATGACACTGGGTTTTTCTAGACTCATGTTCACTGGAACAAACTCACCTATGATAATCTCTGACGTAAGTTTGGAATTGAATGTCTCTGTTTTTGGGTCAAAGACAAGCAATGACTTTGACTCGATTACTTTCACACTTCGCCCTCCTCTAGTCTTTACTTCGTATACTAGTTCTCCTGGGTCATGTCTTACGAGGTGAGTCACTTTCTCCCATGAGGTATTGCCGTAGTTGTCAGTGGTCGGCATAAGACATTGGCATTTGTCATCTATCTTTAAAATCTCGGTGTTCTTCTGAGAAGGATTGTGGACAATATCACTGGGATATAGTCCCATATACTCGTCAATCCATTCACCTATTTTCAATACTTTAGTCTCCGAGTCCATAGAAATAATGACGAGCGATTCACTTACCAGACTCTTACATGCAGTATCAATGATACCCTCTCGTCCAGCCATTCCATGAAAGAAGAACTCCTGTGGAGTCAATCCTTTGAGGTAGTTGTTTTCGACAAACCCCCTGGATTCTTGCCCAACGTCTTTCTTTTGGTAGTGGGGTAGAGTCCTGTCTTTGAACCCGAAGTTGATTCGGTGACCCTCTACGTTCTGTTGGCCTACGACGGCCATAATCTGTGATATGTTAATGGACGACCCCTTGGAGCCTGCACTAACGGTCGCTTTGAAGTTGTTGTTGAAGTTGAGGCTCTCTTCGGCCTTTTTGCCTGCTTCACTGACTGCCGCATTTAGCTCGGCGTTGATCAGTTCCTCGATCATTCTAGGGTCTTTGTCGGCACCACTTTCGTTCTTGATGATATCCTTGACTTTGGTCTTGGTGGTCTCCAGGATATCGTTGACCTGTTTGGTCGTTTCCAAACTGGCCACCGCATCCCCTACGCCGATGGTAAACCCGTGTTGTTTGATCCAGTAGTTCGATAGCTTTTGTACTTGATTAAGGAAGACCTTGGTCGTACCAGATCCAAAGTCGTTGAAGATAATGTGAATCAATCCACCTTGACTCTTACCAATCACGGCCTTATCAACGGACCCTGATATAATCTTCCCAGCCCTGATCATAATACCCTTGTCTTCGGGGTTCATGGGGTTCCTGACGTTGTCGAGGATAAGTGACTTTGGCAAAATCAGAGAAAACACTTGTTTTCCGGTCCAATACTCGACCAATTTACCACCCTTACTCTTGACAATCGCCGGCTTCGGGATATTGTGATCCCAGCCATCAATGAGCATAATCATGTTCATTAGTCTGTCCTTCTTGATAAATACGTTCCTACGAGTCATCTTACAACTTGACAAAAGTGAGTCCTGGATGATGCCAATGACGGGCTTATTGGACTGAGGATTGATGATCAATCGGTCTACCATCATCAGGTTATCAATCTCCGCCCGAGCAGTCAGACTTTGAGGGACATGGAGGTTCATTTCATCGCCATCGAAATCTGCGTTATATGCCCCCGTGTAGGCTAAATTCAGTCGGAAAGTTGCTCCTTCGAGTACTTTAGTTTTGTGACCCATCATGGACATTTTATGCAAACTCGGCTGTCGGTTGAAGATGATCTCATCTCCGTCCTGAAGGTGCCTTTCGACGACCCACCCGTTCTTGAGGTCGACTATCTTGGCGAACTTGAGGTCCAATTTGGACCCTCCGGTCTTGATCACGAACTTGGCTCCGGGGTGGACGTTTGGACCCCTTTTGACGAGTTCAAGTAGCTTGTCTTTGTTGTAGTCTGTCACCATCTCAGGTACGGTCAGGTTCATAGCAACCGTCTTCGGAACACCCACTTGATCCAGGCTTAGGTTAGGGTCGGCAGTAATGACTGTACGGGCTGAAAAATCCACACGTTTGCCCATCAGGTTTCCTCTCACTCTACCGTCCTTGCCCGACAGACGTTCTCTCAGAGTTTTCAGTGGTTTGCCACTACGTTGTAGGCTAGGTGGTTGACCAGGGTGTTGATTGTCCATAAAGGTACTGACGTTGTACTGAAGGAGAGACTCCAATTGACTGATGTAGTGTTCATTGGTGGATCCTTGGTCCTGGTTGCTTTTTTCGATGGCGTTGGTCAAGGCTATGTTAGTTTTGACGATTTCGTTCAGCTTGGTGGTCAGATCATCGTCACATTTTTGACTGGAACTCATAAAAACACTAGGTCTAACGTGCGGCGGAGGTACACATAGTGTGGTAAGGAGGAGCCATTCGGGTCTGGTATACTTGGTATTTAGGCCCATAATCTGGGCATCTTCGTCACTGATCTTCTCAAGAATGGAGTACACTTCTACGGGACTAATGATCTCCTTTCCTTTGCCATGATCGACGGCGATTTTGGTGCCTTCTTTGGTGTACGTAGGGAGCTTTTTCTGTGTAATTGGACACTTTTTGATGGTTTTGGACGACCTGGTAATTTCCTTGAGGTTCCTTCGCCCTTTCTTCTCGGCGTAGTCTTCACGACTGACTAGAAGTTCTGATGTGTAGTAGCTAACTGACCTGAGGATATCAATGACGATCTTGAGAAACCCAATGTGGTATACCGGACGTACCAGTTCAATGTGTCCACAATAACCTGGGTGCTCTGGGTCGCTCGTGTTACTCCCCATCCTGGGGTCATTAATTGCACCCAGATTGGGTTGTCCGGTGGCCGGATCGTAGCATATGTCGTGGTTGATTCCTTTGCCGATTTCTCTACCGGCGAATTCCATTTGTTGGGTAACGGAGATGCTTTTGATGAACTCGGGACTAATGACCCCAAACTGGATGGCTTTGATGGTCTTAACTTCGGCATTACTCTTCTTGAAACGATGTTCCATTGGAGGTAGGTGACTTAGGTTCTAGGTTGTAACAGGTCATATAGAGGACCCTAAAGTGATTTTCTTTTTGACTAAGGGACTTTCTGACGAAGTTCGTCTAATTTACAAAATTTTGAGGCTTAAGCTCAAATGGAATAAGTACCCAAAGAGAACCATGGACATAGTAAAAGCATTCAAAAATATACCTATTAAAGTACAAGGCACTCATGAAGAGCCTCTTTTTAGAGCATCTGATATAGGAGTTGTCTTAGAGATGACTAACATCAGAGCAAGTATCGGAGATTTTGACGAAACAGAAAAGGTCATACATAAAGTACACACAAAAGGAGGACCTCAAGATGTTATTTTCTTAACTGTAAAAGGTCTTAAAAAAGTTATTTGCAATTCTCGTAAACCTAACGCAATTGATCTTGCTAAACAATTGGGTATAAATATGTTTGATAATTTTTATATTCCACTAGAAACTTCATTGGTTCATTTTTTACAAGAAGTTTATAAAGAAGAAAAGATTATTTTACAACATACAGTAGGTCCTTATAAAATTGACCTATATTTTTCAGATTATAAATTAGCAATTGAATGTGACGAATATTTTCATATGTTCCAAAAAGAAGACGATATCAAAAGAGAAATGTATATTAAAGAAAAATTAGGATGTGAAATCATTAGATTTAAACAAGATAAAAAGAATAAACATTTTCCAGAATTACTGAATAAAATTAATAAGATCATAGAGAAGAAAAAACTGAATAAATTGAGATACGAAATTATGAATTTAAATACCAAACTTGATATTTACAATTATGCAGACTATTACTATTGTAATCAAGGTGAGTATAGTTATATAGATGATTACGGTCTAAGAGAAGCAGGTTACGAAACTCCAGATTCTGATGAATAGTTAGATATTTAAAACGCCGACTTATGAGGTATTTTAAATTTAATTTCTTCTTATCATTCATAAATGAGTGATGTCCATTTTATACAATTAAAAGATCTAGATCGTATATTTGTTCTATCGTTAAAAACTTCCACTGAACGACAGACTAAGTTCAAAGAAAACTTTCCCGACTTAATCAAGCTCAGCATCTTCGAATGGTTCTTAGTCGACAAAGACTCCAAAAACACAGAACGGGGGTGCTATACCAGCCATCAAAGGATCTTGAAGCTTTCAAAGGAAAAGGGTTATAGGACTGTATTGATAATAGAAGACGACGTGAGACCACTGGTTTCTTGGGACACTTTTATCAAGGAATTCAACCAATTGAAGAGACCGACGAATTGGAAAACCATTCAATTTGGGTATATACCCCTAAAAACAACAAGGACATCTGACAAGAATCTATATGCAATCAACTGTGGCTATTTTGCCGAAGCGTACTTAGTTAACGTACCTCTTGTCGAAATTCCTGACTACAGTGGATCTCAGATCGACTGTTTTCTGTTTTGCAATAACTACAGTCATCTAGACATCATGCTGAGACCTCAATTGACTGACAGAGTCAACAAGGATACATATGTATACAAACCTCGACTATTTCAACAGATCTTCAAGGACAGTGACATAGGTCACGACAACGGCGTAATTGTCTTTTTTTACAATTTTTATGGGTCTATACTGGACATTACTGAGCTATCATCCTACATAAACCTCCTTCTATTGTCGTTTCTCATAGTCTTCGGACTATTTTCTTTGTTGTTGATCCCAGTTGTATCCTTCTCTGGTATATTCAGGACGATGCATGCGAACAAGTTCTTGGCTATTACGGTGATGTTGATAACCTTTACAGCCGTTGTAATATGTTACACGAACAGTAATGAGATGATAGTACTGGATTATCGTTGAGGTAGAGAGGTAGAGAGGTAGAG
>Ga0302280_1003227_pt1 | contig 11939 bp, 4 predicted proteins | sample III_Fen_E1_1_FD_198771 | JGI IMG/M metagenome (GOLD analysis project Ga0302280, IMG submission 198771) | Peat permafrost microbial communities from Stordalen Mire near Abisko, Sweden - III_Fen_E1_1 | ecosystem: Environmental > Terrestrial > Soil > Wetlands > Permafrost | place: Sweden: Abisko...
CACAAACATTTAACATGCTAAATCAATGTATAAGATTATTATTATATTCTTATTCTGTCTGTCGGTAATACTCAATATAGTAAAGGATTGTTGCTTTCACCTTTGCTCTAAGTCAATAGCATGCCTAAATAATTGAGGCATATATCGAAATAAAAATGAATATGTTTTATTTAAAGGTAATGTATTGTGGAGTGCGCCAATTCAAAAATAGTCTTTATTTGCCACTATCCTTACTATGCATAACGAAGCATGTAGCTATAAATACACTTAGATCAATAACGACAACAGTCGGCAGACATGCGCATTGCCCCTTTCGCTGGGAACAGTTCAGTAAATACCTTTCTATCTTAGATTTAGATTGATCTACTTGTGCCATCGTATAATCATAAATGCCATATGTGCAGTATAGTTTTGGCCAAATACACAAGAGTGGTCGTGATGGTTAATGAGCCTGACTTAGAAGGGTAGAGTGGAAAATATAGAAATTACTGCGTGTCATGTCTTGCGCAACATATCACATAAATTGCAGGGACATCCAAAATATTGGATTATTACGTTTGTCCGAAGATCACTCGCAAGTAGTAAAAGCTGAAAAATTGGTCAACTGGATAAATCAGCGAGTTATTCGAATGCGTGGCAAGGTAATACAAACATGACATAGATTTGGAGAGTCCTCAACCAAGTAGATCCATAAATAGTTTGTTCGGGTCACAAAGGAAGATAGAATTTAAAAAGAATTGGAGATGTAATACAAAGGAATTTACAATGGCTATTTTCAGGATACTCCTTTAGATCATATCAACCACCAACAAATAGAAGCCATTCTTCCCGAAGAACCGGTTGATGACTGCGCTATAAATGTACAAGACTATCCTTTAGAGGACCAATATTCCGTTGAATCATTTTTAAATTTAGCCAAATCTGATAATTACACACAATTTTACAACGGCTCTTCGGATAAAGGTTATTTATGCAAAGACATACTCATGAGTTAAAAGATTAGGAAGGTCGGCAAAACCATAAACCTGAAATAAATTTTGGATGAAGATTCAGAGTATTTGATTTAATTGCTAGCAGATGAGTTAACCAAAAGTTAGCTCTATGAAAAGGACTTTAAAGTTGCAAGCAAACTCCTTTGCGATGTCTTTGTCTTCATATAAAAAAGGAAGAATCGATCCAGTCGATAAAGCAGAGAGGAGAAAAGTTAATAGATATAGTTCAATATTCAACACCCCTAATTGAGTAAACTAAGTAAAATAGCTGGTTTGGCTAATGATTTCGGGGAAGTTATAAGGCTAAAATAGGAAAGGGAAATTCTCATGGCTCAAAGGCAACAACAAAAGAGTAAAGACTAAAATTCGAGAGGGGAAAGCATCGCTGGTGATGATCAGGATTATACTTTACATAATATGATTAAGTGCGGAAATAAAAAGTAAAACCATCAACAGTCAAGCGGTTCTGGTAATGAAAAAGAATCAGTGCGAGAAACGAGAAGATCTACTCAACATAGATGCAGAGACAAGTAATCTGAACAGCTTTGATTTCTATATGAATATGAGTTATGACCTTACAGATGAGGTTCCATCAGTTTGCATAATATATAGCTTAGTTTAAATGACATATATTGAAAAATTGATAATATTATGATAATGATTAAACTTGTATTCGTCGTCACTCTTCTCGTACTATCTCTTTCTCAGCCAGAAATGACGGTATATTCTTCTATACATAGAGAACAGGATAACCTATTGAAATGAACGTTGCCCCCACCCTTGATATTTCAACCGTTGCAGAAGCAAACGAGGCCACTGAATGGGAGTCTCAAACGCTGAGTTAAGTCTAGCAAGCAGCAATTGATACATTTTATTCTCAATTTTAAGGTGTTGAAATGGGAAAGCTAACTGGGGTGACAAAGCAACTTGTTTCAGGAATGCTTTACACGCTAACCTATGAAAATGATGCTGGAGATGTTTATCAAATTGCAGTTCACATTCAATCATGGATGCCAAGGCATGTTCAATCCGTAACCATTGTAAAAAATCCTTGATTAAAATAGAATCTCATTTAGCCATTCGATTTTACATTATTAATGATATATAAATCCATCACAATTCGCTATCCTATTATTCATCTTCAAAAGCATCAAATTTCAATATCAATTCTCGGGGTCCTATTTCTGTATAGTTCATTATTAACTGAACTTGATTTTCCATTAAAAAATCAGCCCCAATTCTGTTTACACTTTAAGAAGGCTATTAAGATATCAAGACAATTTGTTTTTTCCCGTTAATGATCAAAGAGTATTAGTTTTATATGTATTACTTTTTGCAATCAGCATAGAGAGCTTTAGCAGCTTATTTTGTTAATGTTGTTACAGGTGATGCTGTATCAACTAAAAAAAAAATAGTAATGTTATTCACACATGTTTTCAAATTCAATTTGACAGGAAGGGCAATCAGTGGTCGGCTTTTTCGTCCCCAAATTCTACCCTTAGGTTCTGCTTGAACAGTTAGCTAATTTTTCTACAAATAGTGAGCTGATAGAGCTTAAGGAATATCCGTAGTGACTAAAGTAGTAATATTGTAATCAGTAAAAACAAGGTCTTCATAGTTGAAGACATTAATTTCATCTTCATACATCGAAAAAACGATGCTAAGCAGCGAGTAGAGAAGGAGAATAGGAAAGACTAACTTCTTCAACATTATCGTAATTATTATAATTAATTAGTTCTTGCGATATTTATAAAAGCAGGCATACAATAATGGTTTGAAATATTATTCTTCCAATTGCGATCCTCAAAGAGAGTTTCTTTATAATTATCTCATAACATTGTGCTATTGATATAATCTATCCTTTTATTCAATTACTGCAAACCAAGTGATCCTCCAAAATAAATTCGGGTTGATTTGTCACGCTTTATTTTAGTACTTTATAAACCAAAGCCAATAAATACATATCTGAATATCTTAATAAAATTGTAAAATGTCTTGAAAACAATGCTTGATTAGGTTAAATTAAAATTTAGATTGTAATTGCAGCTGGCAAAAGTATTCATCTTGACTATATTACAGTTGTTCTAAATATTCCATATATTTTTAGGTGCAAATCAATCAATCTCTCTTCGATTAAAGAGGGCACTTGAATAATTTCCTCGCAGACTATCATATCTTTCTTCTTGTCAGAATTGTTCACTTCATCAATCATGAGATCTTCGATGTCCTACTCTTGCAACCTTGGCATAGGGTACACATTTGCTGCCGCTGGGTATCGGCATTATGCTGGAATCTAGTCAGTTAGTTTCTACTACTACACTGATAGAGAAGAAGCATCTTCCTATTTTTTGTATTTTATAGGTGATTATATTTTTTCAGGCTAGGCTTCGATATACACTTCGTGAACTTGAAACTCAGGTTATTGCTTTTCTGGCGATCGGTGTCCCACTAATTACGGGCTAATTGGCTTGAGTTTGAGAAAAGTTTTATCATAAAGTCGTTTTACATTCTTGCCTAATTATTCCTCATTGAATCCTGTTGAAGAGTTATATCCATAAATTCGCTTTGCCTCATCAATATAGCGGTTGATAAACTCTTCAAAGAAGTCAACATACTTTCCGAAGAGTTTAAATGCCACGCTAACTTATGAAAATGATGCTGGAGATGTCCATCAAATTACAGTTCACATTCAATCATGGATGCCAAGGCATGTTCAATCCGTAACTATTGTAAAAAATCCTTGATAAAAATAGAATATCATTTAAACATTCAATTTTACATTATTAATGATATTTCACTATTAATAATGAGTTATGAATTAACTTTATCTTTTCTTACATATAAGGGACTTCATTTAAACTGCCTGCCGAAATGATAAGGCGACAATAATTTCAACAAAAATGACATATCAAAGTAGAATTTAATCAATATCGAAGAATATCGCAACTAAATATAATTTTTCAATAGTCTTCATTGAAGTAATCTGATTATGAATGAACAGTCTGGTTATATTATATTTAAATTAATTTGATATGTTGAGTTGGGAGAGGACACTCATTAACATCACAAATAATCACGATCACTAACTATAGTGCAACAATCACAAAGAACTGGAAGATATCACTATTGGCTCAGTGGGCAGGTATACTGTTATTCTCAGTTCTAAACCTAAAGGAGATGTCACTCACCAGCATATTCTATAAGAAATTAAGGAGTAATATGGACTCGAGGAAGAATAATTCGAAATTTAGAACTATTAAGTGCAAGCAGGTGCCAGCCTTGGAGGCGAAGACCTTGCTCTTATCTTCGCCCAAGCACAAGTCAAAATCGGAGGCAATCTTGGACAGTTTAAGGCTAATTCGAACATTGCTGCCATTCAAGGCTACAGGAAAGTAGTGAATGACGGTAATACTATAATTTTTCATTTTTGGGACAATGAAAATCACTACGTCCTTCTGCACGAAATAAAATACTGAAGAACTATTTGATTGTTTGCGAAGAGTATATATTTAAATTGTAAAGCACAGACGATTAATTAAAAACCATAATAATTCTTATAAATATATTGGCTTGCCAAAATAAGCAAGATTATATGCAGCTAATCTTCATAAATATTAGTTATCAAATTATTTAAAAAGACAAATAAATTTATAATAAAATAAAGCTAAACATTAAATATTGTAGCGGTGAGAAGCTGTATTTTATCATTGAAAATACAAATTGTAATCCAAAATAATTATGTTTACTCTAATTTATATCAATTATTTATTTATTCATTCTATTTCATGGTTTCGTCTAAGGTAATACTGGGCCTTTTGAACTTATTCTTCCTTTATATATATGTTCTGGCTTGGAGCCCTCCCTTTGAAATACTTATTTACCAGGAAGTCATCAATCTTATCAACCATTAACTCGATTTCAGGTATAGATTCCACAAAGCAGCGGACATCAATCAAATCATGCTCTTCGTAATGCACCATGAAATCGTTGATAAGGTGCCTTAAATAAGAGTAGATAGTCAGTATTTCCCTTCGAAGTACGCAATACAGTTAATGAAAAAAAAGAATTTTTCTCGAGTAATATCGACCAATTGTGTTTATTGCTGAATTTAGGGCAGACATTATCAGAGACATTTGATTGAGGAGTCTAAATAGATCAGTTAAGCAGAAATGACTCGGAGGCCGGGTTTATATTTAAAAAGTGCGAGCGAGAACTTCAGCAATAGAAGGCAGCTTAGCCAGATAACTACAATATGCTCGATAGAACAGTATAAACCACTCCTAACTCTTTTCTAGATTAAATTTCCGATTGATAACTAACTACATATCTTCCAATGCTGAAAGAACTTCATACCGATATCCTCCATCCATCAGTGAACCATGAATAACGACTAATAATTTTACAATGGACTCCAAACTATCCATATCTTGGAGTTTGCTGATCAGGAGCTTCATTATTTTATACGGGTTTTTCGAGTTAGCCATATGTTTATTTACTACTTAACTGTATTTTTAAGAGAGGAGGCCTTTGCTCTTGATTCCAGTCTATTGAATAATACGTTTGACTTCATCTTCGAATTGATATCTACTTCTGGGCGAAAGCAACGATTTTATCAGCTGCATAAACTTCTCTGAGGAATTATTATTTGTTATAAATCAGCAAGTTAAACTACAATTAATAGAGCATTCCGCGAGCCATATCTATTTCTGATCAATCCTAACTCAGATGTCATGAGATTATTGGTAAACATGAAATTGTAACCTGAAAACGGTACTGTAATTTGTTCTTCAATAAATAGTTATATAGGCACCTCAAATTTAAAAAATAAAAAATACGTCAAAGGCTTTTAGCCAACAGAATTATACCTCGAGGGTGTTACATTAATTATTTTAAAGTGTTCACATTTAAATTAATTGTGAAACACAACATTTTCTTATCTTTAATATTAACCATATCATGTTGAAGAGAATTCACATTCATTTTTCAAAGGAACCAAGTAAAGGAATTATTAATAATATCATGAGGTTTCCGCCTAATTATACTGGCATGCATAATTAAATATGAGTTATAAGGACATAATATACGCTGTGAAGTCAGCAGATCGTAAAGCTGCCATCCGAGAAGTATTCCAACCCTTAACTAGGAACTGCTTCCCTCTCAGCACCCTCTTATCAAACCAACCAAAGACATTTCCGCTACCAATCGCAGTTATCCTATAGTTAAAGAGGATTTGCATTTCATTCTACCAGCCTCTGATCGTCGTTTAGTTTTGTTGGACAAGTAAGCTGAATAATTTCAGTATTAAAAGCAAGCAAACATTGTCTATACCCGACAGTTTAAAATATTGGCAAAGTTGTTGGGAAATGAAGCAATGGAGTTTGATGAACTAAGACATAAAATTGAAAACTTGATATTGCATGACATTCCATCACAAACTGATGCTGCTGTTCTTACATAGAGAATTTCGATCCTGGAACGTGAGCTTGCAAGAAAAAATCAAATATTTGAAGTCAACGGCAAAACACATCAAAACTTGATTGGGAATTCTAATGCAGAGTACATGAGGGCAATGAATAATGAACTGGGGCGAAAGTCCAAATTAATTAATGAACTGAGTGGTTCGATAAACCAATAGATTTTCGAAGATACTTATCAAAATTTACAAATGGAGATAACTGCAAAGAATCAAACAATAAAATAGATTTAAGAGCAAGCACAAGACAGCATATCAAAGTCTGCAGCTCATATAGGCACACTTGAGGAAGAATTAGTAAAACGGAATCAAACAATTCAAAAATTAACTTTTTAGTTGGATACACTCAAACGCAAGAGTCAAGCTAATTCTTAAGAAGTGGAAAGGATGAAGAAGAGATAGCGGTAGTTAAACAGCAGCCTATAGACGCAAACTAAGGCAACTTATAAGGGAATCAATTATAGTATCAACAGTCTCTTACTACAACTTCAAGCTCAGGATTCTTAAATTACGGAGAGTGCAAGTATTCAACAATAGCTTTAAGTTGAGTTCCAAAAAATCAAATCCTAAAATATAAATTTGCATGATTAATTAAAAGAGTGTAAATCGATAATACAAGATCTGGACAGCAATGTTACTCGACAGGTGTAGATTTCAGCTCAGCGTTAGAGCGAAACAGCTCTATTGAAAAAATAAATAGATGAGTTACAAAGCCAGAAATACTCAATTTAAAAACTTTGTGAAGATTAAAGATCATAGGTGGTTGAATTGAAATTAATTAACTAAAATCAGCTTGAAGAGATAAGAAAGTTGACTGTCTCCATTGAACAGATGAGAGCAGCAATAGGGCAGTACGAAATCAGTCAAAAAGAACTGATGAAGGATAGATAAAAATATGCCAGTAGTGCTGGGTAGCTTTAGATTTCTCTCAATCAATCGAGGGAAGTTATCAGCAATCGGTAGTAAGAATTGGCATCAATTAAAGAGCAGATCAATTTAACTCGCTCTCAAAAAGACCACCCTTAAGCCTTCATACAATAATCAAATTACCCGTCTCAAATCTTCATTTATGAGAAACAAATTGCTGACTTAACAGCCAAATGTGAATAAAGTAGCCGAAGATAGAATAAATATCATAAAGACCTGCAACTGTATGAGGAGGAGCTCAAAAAAATAGCATCTCATAAGTAATAATTTGACGGAATCATAAAGCAGTTACATGAAAAGATTGAATTGAAGGAAAGTCATAATAATTTCAATGATATGGATCAATAGTATTTTTAAGGGCAAGTCAATAGGTTATTAGCTGAAAAGAATGAGCTGACAATCCAGATTCATCAGAAAGATGATCAACTTAACAGTTTTAAATAGGAAGTGCAACAGTTAAGAGAATCTGCAACCAAATACCAATAACTTCAATAGACATTATAGCAAAGATAAAATTTGGTGAAATAGGTATCAGAGGAAAGAAACAGGGAAAGGATAAATTACTAAACTCAATTTACGGATATGAGGCAAGTCATTAATTAATTACAGAAGAAGATTGAGCAATAACAGCAGAGATATAATCAATAACTTTAATAAAGAAAAATTATTGAATAATAACTTCACAACATCCGAGAAAGTTTGTATGAGTTCGAAGAGAATGAGAAGAAGCTCGAGAGAGACAATATATAACTCCGATAAATTAATAATGAATTATGCAGTAACATTTCAAAATTGGAAGGTGGAGCAAAATAGTAAGGCATAATAGAATTAGAAAAAGGAGACAGGAAAAGATAAAATATGTCGGAGATGTCTTTAAATATTTCAGAAGGCAATTCTTCCAAGTAGCAAGTCAGAATCAGTTTAAAGGAAAATTACGATAAAGAAAAGCAAGAATGGATAAATGGAATGGCAGACAAAAACTAGGTGGTTTCCAAGATGATGCAAGAAAAATAGTAAATGCTTCATATTATCAATGGTCTTCGTTCGTAAAAATAAGAAATAGCTTTCCAGTTGTACAGACTTCAACAAAGTTCGATAGATGAGTAAGCTCTAAATTCTTATAGGGGTATATCGTCAGATGATAAAATGATTAATCTTTCTTACTCAAATGCTTAGAATACACCAAAATTACTCGCTTCGTATCTGTAATAAAATTAAAGAATGTAAAGATAATTACAGATGACAAAAAGCCAGAACCAATAGTTGAATGAATAGGTTTTAATGCTAACTAGTGAAATTAAAATTTTGAAAGAGAAAATAGAAATGCAAAATTCTATTATCATTGATTTTGATAGGGAAAAGATATAAACTTAGCTTTATATTAAACAGAAATAGGAGTAAATTACGACGCTGGCAGAAAGAATGGAAGCTTCCTAACTAACTGTACTCAATTTGAATAAAAATTGTTAAGAACTTACTTAAAACTAATCAAAATTAAAAGCAGCTTTACTAAAAATATAGGAATATGAGCGGGAACTATCAGAGAGGAGATAATAGACTCATCAAACCATTATAAATTAAAACGGAAATCTAATTAGATAAGAACTTAATCAAGCAATAGAGAAATGGAAGACTAGTGAACAATAGCGGCTCATCACATAGCAGCAACTATAACAAACTAACGAGCAACTTATACGATGCAAATAGTCATATTCGCAACTCCGCAAAGAATCACTAATCCATTTATAAACTATTAGTAAACATTAATAGGAGATTTAAAAGTATCGAATTCAAAACGAAGAACTCAATGCTGCCATCTACACCTTTGGCAAAGGGTCAAAAAGAAATTAAGGAGAAGAGGAGTTTCATATTGTTATAGCTAGTAAAAATAGTTCTGATTTGGAAGAAGGGGTTAAAGTATCAGATAAAGTGCAAGAGTAAAGTCAATAAAATGTGAGTTCACTGACTCGTAATATTCTCAAGGATCCTTCTAAGATTAGTTGTCAAGAAAGTAGATATGACCTTGGCAAGTCAAATAATAGCAATAGCAGCAAGATCGTGTTCGGAAAAGGCAATATGTAAAAGTAGGCCGCTTCAAAGCACTAAATAAAGATCTAATAATAAAAGATGATAAAAAAATAGAAAAGCTCATCTGCTCATGAAATTATTCGTTAAAACTATGATGCTGACAGGTAAAGAATTTATTCATAGAACGTACGAACAGAAGCGCAAAGAAAAGAAATGATTGATTCTTAAAGCAGCCATCCAGCAACATTTAGTCTTTAAGATAATGTCAAAAGAGAGGTTATCCACAGTTTAGCTTTAAATAGTAAAGATCAATAGGTGGGAATATCAAGCTCTCTCTTAACAAAACACATTGAGTAGGAAGATAAATATAGCAATGCCTTCAACAAGCTTTAACCAATCTCTCCAAATTAAGCATAATATTTACCTCAATAAAGTAATAACAAAAGGATCATTAGTGAAGTAGAATCAATAAAGCCGCCTGTCATTTCTTAATATTCTCAATAGACTTCTAAATCTAACTTTTATAAGCCAGTTTATGTCACAATAACGCCACCCGTATACATATCTAGACCCTCTATTATCCAACAACAAATGCTAATCCAGAGACGAGGCAGTAACAGTCGATCTCAAAGTCAAAGCAAGAGTAAAATTCGCATCTCATACGGACTACCAAACAAACCACATCAAATCAAAATTATTGAGGACTCAATAAAATAATGCTAAAAAAGCGAAATATCTAATAGCCTATCTGATAATCATAATCAGAACATTAAAAATTAAAATTCAATTCATCATCTAAGCTCCATTCAGCCCATTCAAAGTGACTCTAAGACACAAAAACCTTAAATTTTTGAGAATCATTTATTTCAAAAACGATAAACTATAATTAACAATCTGAACAGCCAAATAAATCTAGTACATTCAAAAAATATGATGTAAGATCGACAAAAAGCCTCACATATTAGCAGCGCAATAAATTTTTAAAACAACAATCAGATTTCAGTTTTAAACAACCTTCGGGAGCACGGTACAGAAACTATTCGATTTTCTAATCGGCATGATGGTGTTTTAACGAGAAAAGAAAACCCTCCATCATATTTTTCGCCTAAAGTAGTGACTTCCTATTCTCCAAAGCATACGAACATAATTTTCAATTCAATAGGGAATCCAGCAAATTTTAAGGAAAGAATAAGAGTGATGCCGATCACACGAGCCCCAGCTCAAAGTATTAGCCCTGCCGAAGTTAAGATAGAGTCTATGGAGGCCACAAAAAGAGTTCAAATGAAAAGTGTGATGAGTGGTAAACGAAATTCTTTTATAAATGATACCCCATCTTTTGGACTTCAATCTCCGCTAAAGAATGACCAACTATAAAATCAAAGTGTTTCTTCATCTAAAGATTCGGGAATATAGGTGTTGCAATATGATTGGAATGCGCCTTGCTGCCGAAATATATGAGCGCCTCTTGATGATAATTTTTATCACTGATAAATTTACATGAATAAGTTAATATTTGTTTAGCTTTGATAGAAGTTATGAAGTGCATGACATCCAATTATGTTTATTTAATGAATTCAGCTATCTGAGCTAAATTCTAAAAATATATAACTATGATCACTCTTCAAAGAATACATAGAGATGATTTAATCTTTTGAAAAAACGTTTATTTGCTGTCAATCTCAACTTAAAACATTCCGTGTTTTCAAAATCAATTTAGGGCCTTTAAAGTATCTCATAAAGTTCTTTTAATTAATAACTGTAGAGTCATCCAAAACGGAAAAATGGAATTCTATCGTTAAACAACAATAATTTAGGTTTGTTTTACTTGTGAGACTTTTGATCATTTCAAGATCATTCGAATTTAAATATTTATATTAGAAAATAATATAATTACAGTCTCAACAAATATACGCATCTCTATCTTTGTTTATTTTTTGTAGCAAACTTCTTGTTTGCTCATTGTCAATGCAGTGCCAGGATTTCTGTGAACGAAAAAACATGTTTTTATCATGTCGGGAATTCTTAAACCTTTCCCTCATTGTATTGAAATCATAATTAATTAAGTTATGTGCTTCATTAAAAATTCGTGTTTAGGAAGTCGATCGCTCTATGACAGCGACTCCAATCTCAATAATGGACTTACCAAATCTCCATAAGCAAAGTGTTTCTTTAATTCTTAATCTGAACTCAGCACTATCTCAAATTCTGAGTCTTTCTCATCGTTTTTTGTTCCAGATTACTCAATACTCTCACAAATGTTCGGTTCTCTAGTATCAAACTCGGAACTACTCTCGAAACTCCAGAAGGTATTCATTAATTTATTCAGGATATTGAAGATTCTGAAAAACTGTTAGATTAAGCCCTATAGCTGGCCTCTGACAAATAAGAAGAGATAGAACATAAAGCAGAAACAGGAATGACAGGGGAAATTTGGAACTCTTCAGACAAGACCTTAAAACAACTGTTTGGAGATAGACAATACCGTTACCGGCTTAAACTCAAAGGCAAATTTCCTTTGA
>Ga0302280_1003233_pt1 | contig 11915 bp, 4 predicted proteins | sample III_Fen_E1_1_FD_198771 | JGI IMG/M metagenome (GOLD analysis project Ga0302280, IMG submission 198771) | Peat permafrost microbial communities from Stordalen Mire near Abisko, Sweden - III_Fen_E1_1 | ecosystem: Environmental > Terrestrial > Soil > Wetlands > Permafrost | place: Sweden: Abisko...
CGTTCATATCCTTTGTTGTAGTTATTAAAATTATAGAATTGCTTCAAATATTCATTATTTATCAATTGTCCTCAGATATTCAAAGCAACAACTAAAAATCTTAAAGAATTAAAGAAACTTTCCAATATTGATAATAAAAAGACAGATTCTAAAGTAATGACATATTTTACATTCTCTCAAACGACTGAATATCTTGCATGCATAAGTTGTTTAAGTTTAACTGGAACAATTTAAATCAATCATTTCTAAATAACTTAATCTGCATAATTCAATGAAGATAATAGTTGTTATTTTGTAAATGAATATACATGATCAAAAATTGAATGGAAATGGACAATATTCTCCACTTCGGTAGCATACAAGAGAAATATACCTTATATATGCTAGTAATCCTCCAAATAAAATTAGAAGGAAGGAAAACCGGTTTAGGAAATAATTCATATATGCGCTGATTATAAATATGCAGATGGGACATGAAATGTCAACTTTTATGCAGTGGGTTAATATCAACATTATCTATATTCATTCATAATTACCATTGATAATGTTAGACCAGTTGTCGCACATACAATGCCTTGATAGAGTCTTTGTATTCCTTGCTTATCTCTATAATATTTCCATTGAGGTAAAAGTCCAAAAAGAGAAAGAAAACAGGGAATATAAAGAAAGACAGCAGATAAAAGTGCTCCTCTCACTCCATCAAGCATGGAGCCAAAATATATTCCTATATTTAAATGAGTTCCTGGCAATAAAAAAGCTATAGGTATGCCAATCCATATCTGCATGATGTTAATACTTCCCTGCCGCAAAAGAATCGCCAGCAAATATGCGAATATTGTATCTATTGGTCCAATAATAAAGCATCCCACAAAATAGAAACCAAACACATATGCATATTGATCCTAATTATAAATTGAAAAATAGACCCACATGCTTAAGAGGATGAGTAATAGCATATAGATTGAAGGTTTGCCTAGAATGAAATTAAATGATAGTTTCTTAAACAACTACTATGATTTTGAACTCATTCTTTTTCTATTATCTTACACTTATAAGTATAAAGATATCACTGCTCCTAAACAAAGACAAAAAATTATAGAAGAAAGATTTTGATAGTGATAGAAGATTCCAGCAGTTACAAGAGTTAAAAATATCTTGGGCCAGTTCCAAAGAGATTGCTAAAAATAAGTCAAGAAGTTCCTCACCATAATGCCAGCAGCAGCTGCGTTAAACCCCATGAATATCATATCATATGATCTTGAAAAAGTATTATCTCGAAGAACATAGTTAGAAAGTCCCCCCATGATCGTTAAAACTATCCAAGGAACTATGTTATAAAGCAAAAAGGTATTGATGGCTATGCTGAGTGATTTAAATTTAAGGGTAACAATGGTGAGAATTATCTGCATGGTAGTAGGTCCAGGCAGACTCCAGCATAGATCATATATTTATTTGAACTGCGTTTCGCTTAGCCATTTATTAACTACTACTAATTGATCATGGGTAGTCTTCATATGGCTCTGTTGGTCTCCTGTATTGATGTAGGAAAGCTTAAAAATGCCCGTGTATATTTATTAAGTGGAGGATTGATAATCAGCAAAAGATAATCGCGCTTGGCTATCTCTTGACATATAATAATTTGAAAAAGTTGATTATTAAACAAACGGCAAGCTATTTATCCAAACGACCATTATAAACTTAATTAAAAATATGTTAGTCAACTAAATGAGTCAACCGGTATGAAGTATACATATTTTATGATCAAGATCATATGATCTTATTTTTACTGTTTTTAGTTTTACTTTATTTTCAGTAAATTCATTACCTGTTATTTTTTTTATCGGCAATATTGATGAAAAGATGAACGTTAAAAAATACCAAGTTGGTTTTGACCATGATTTTAATTTAATTACTCTTATAAACAGCCAATTAACCGAACAATAATGAAAAGAATAAAATTACAATATTACAGTTTCATAATTTAATGAGTCCAACCTTTCTTTATTGCAAAACATATAAAAGAGTAAGTAAATCAGACGCTGTATTCTTCTATTTTGGTGACGTTATCGAAAGTTCTGATTTTACTATATTTTGGCAAACGTTTGCTGATGGCCCCATTTTGAATTTCCTCGAGAAATTTAGCAAAGTATTATTGAAATTGTTCACTTTTTTGCATTCTGCGAGAAGAAAAAACATTTTCTGAAAGCAATCGTTTTCCCTGATCATACACTTATCTTCGTAAAAATTACTGAGCTCTTTCTATTGAGCTTATTTCATAGGTTTAGGCTATCTCCTGGAAACCGGGATATATCTTGTTAATGTCCTCAGTTTTTTTTTGCTGTCGGCTTGATGACGCCACACCAAATAGAAAATGAAGAATTTTTTTAGAGAAATAATTGGACTTTTGGAATACTTTCCACATTTTTGAAGCCAGAATGGAGGTTAAATCACTTTTGGCAGTAATTTTTGGAACAAGAATACTGATTTTAAGAGTAGTGATAAGGTGTTTTTGAAAGTTGTGGTAAGCGGATCTTTTATTCTTGATTTCCGATGAATTTTAGAGGTTTTACAATTCCTATTGGTCAATTTCAGACTTAACTATAAAATTTATTTCATTATCTGCACTTTTATCCTTTGATAACGTTTAATTTGGTTCCTATTCTCCATTCAGTTCAAGAAACTGACTAACAAACTCAATTTCACTATTATCCTTCCTGTCTTTGGAGTCACTGCTGGCCAATTAACTCTTAGCATGATAGTCTGAAAGAACTGATGTTTCAAAGATTATGTGATCGCTCATGGGTAATGATTTTTAAATAATATACTGAATGATTATAATGATAATACAAAACCGCTTTCCATTAATACAGGAGTAGTTTTAAGTTATTTTATTCAAAGAAGGAACGAGTCTATTCGGATGATTGATTTTACAAGTAGTCATCTTTCTCTCTCGGATCATATTGTGTAAATTTTTAAAACATAGCTTTTTAGCTTTGAATATTTTTTAAGCTCTAAAAAATGAACAGAAGAATAAGAAGCTTATCCAATTTTTTTAATTTTGCTATTTTAATTTCTTTACTAATTTTTCATATCCAAAAGCATTGATTTTGGACTGTTGATCAAAAATTATCAACTTTGCTCGTTTTTTCATATGAATTCTTTGAATTCCATCATCTTTTTCATTATTCTTTATTTTCAACTCTCTTTTGCGAAAGGTTTTTAAATCATTCTGGTCTTTTAAACTATGATAGAGCACTTTCGTTTTGAAAATACTTTCTACTTTGTCAATAACGAATTCAAAGATGCTTGGTTATTTTCTTGATGCATAAAACAGCAAATTGAAGATGCAAATTAACAACACAACAATAATATTCTTAGTTTACTTCAATAATAATGGAAATGTTGATGCCATCACAATCGCATTTTAATTAGAGATCTGTTTCTAGTTTATTATTTAATTCGTATTTTTGAAATTATCCTACACAGCCAAGATAAAACTAGTTTAAATAAAGATCATGCTCAAAAGACTATCCAAGAGGGCAAGTGTCAATTTTTATGGCTGATTAAGACTGGGAGAATTAAATAAAGGTTTGATAAAATTGATAAATATAATTCTAAACATGTCAGATAACTCTAATAAATGAATGAAATGGATGTTTAAACAATTATCATCAGTTTTACTGTTTTTTTGAAAGTAAATCGTGAAACATATCCTGGAGAAGCACTGATATCATCGCATGAGGAGCAATTCTGGAGTAAAAGGTGGGAAGACCCACCCATAGACCCAGAACACCTTCATTTTTGATACTCTTTGCGAAACAGTTAATGAGTCCTGAATAAGGGAGTTGGCCAGCCGCATCTCATATAAATGATGATATACTTGCTTTCATTTTTAAAATCTTAGTCTTAACATTGTCGAATGGCAAAGCCATAAAAGATACAGCAATGCCAGAAATAGCTGAAGCAGCCAATCTAATAGTTAAAGTATCCTTTTTTTATCCCATATATTTTTGGAGCTGTTCCTTCGATTCATTATATCCAACTAAATGAGAACAGTTGACAACCATAGCTCTAGCTACAGTTGGAATAGATCCTCTCCAAAGTCCAGTGAGTCCTTATTCAGAGTATATTCTTCCCAGAGCATCAAACACATTTTTATAGTTTCTTTTCTCAGCGACAGGCAAATTGTTATCTGATTGAAACCGAATCAATGCCATATCTGTAGGATTGGCAACAACTGATCCTATTGCTCCTGTAAAAAGTGAATAAGCTATTTTTTAAGTGAAGGTGAGACTTCTTTTTTATTTGGCTTTGACTTCATCTTCAATCACTTTGAACATTCCCATACGAATTCCACAGTATATGAATTGCCGAAGAATAGCAGAATCTAATCCTCTATATAATCCTATATGAGAGATAAGTTACCAATAACACCATTTTCTTAAACAATTTGTCGACCAACAAAAAAAGGGGAAAGGTTGATAGTATTCTTGCCAGCCACTTATCTCTTGGACTGAATGATAACCTTGACAGTATCTATGGGTTGAATCACAGCTGAAGCTACGCTACCTGAAAGAGAGCCTACTAGAAAAGGTTTGACATAGACCCAAAAAAATCCATCACTCATGTTTTATCGCTATTATCAAATAAAGTTGATGGAAAATTCTTGATAAGGTAGAATAGTAAGATCAAGCCACAATTATTATTATAGTACGATTAAAATAAAATGTTACAGATTGACTTGAAAAGGATTTGGAATTATTTTATTTGTGAATCATTCATATAGGATTAGTTTAGAATTATGTCATGATGGTTGTTAATTTATAATTAAAATCGTTAATTTCGTAAAATGGGAAACGATAACAGCACAAACAAATGCCAGATTGACTTCGATCTTGCCAAGGATTATAAATAAATTAAAAAGGAACAAAATGGCACTATTTTGTTGCACAACGAAACCAAAATAACTTACCTTCTTAAGGAATTGACTTATGGTTCGGAGATGCAGTTTGAAAAAGACAAGCAAAGATTAGAAGGATAAATAGAAGGGAATCTTTGCGACAACATTTTGAAGGTTATTAAAATCAAAACCCACACCATTCATGGTCTATGCTCGACTACTCACAAAATATATGTTATCTATTAATATCCACAAGTCACTCTACAGGATGAAATTTTGGCAAGACAGAAGGAAGAGAATCGATTTGATGAACACTAGCTTTGGAGTATTCTGCAAAGCTGTAATTATGCACTTTCTCTGCTAAGACCATCTATCAGTCTCAACTCCCAGCAAGTATTTATTACTCCTGATGGACAGATAAAAGCTATTCATAACGATATGATTGACGAAAACTATAGATTCTCAGTCAATTCCAAATATTTTTATGCTCCATAAAAAATGAAAAATTTTAATAAGCTCGACACCTAAACAGGCCTTATAAAATAGGCGGTTTTTAGTATGGGAATGACTTTGCTCCAGGCTGCTGTTCTTGATGAAGTGACTGACTGCTATGACTACAATCAGCAACTCTTTCTTGAACAAAATTTGGCGGCATTGTTATAGAGTCTGAGTGAAATGTATTCAGAAGATTTTATTGAAATTCTTGGAAGTATGCTATAAGTTAATCCCAATATACGATCTTCTTTTGCAGATATACAAAAAATGCTCGATAACTATTGGAACAATGAGAACACAGAGCAAAGTCCTACTCAAAAAATGGTTCCTAATGGGGAGTCGTTAAATATTCAAGCAGGTGAATAACGACTCAATTTTCTCACTTCTCAAGAGGGAATATTCAGAAATTTAGTAACTGTGGCAAGTAATTAAAAATAAAGTCTCAAGCAAGAGAATAGCTTCGTCACGTCAATAAACTCTAAGCCCCCTTTGAATAAAAGCAAAGTAAACTAATCATTAAAATACTCAAAATAAGGCTAAAATTAAAAAATACCAACACATATGGCGGGATCAAAGCAGTAATTCAATTCTACTAACAGTAAATAAAATTTATACACTGATCCAAAATTAATAGCAATGATAAAAAAAGATTTAGCAGATATAAGCAAACTTAAACTAAGTACGCTTAAATAAACGACTAAATACTCCATTCTTCACCAATAGACTGAATCCATATTTTCTTCGATTTCAGATGCGAGATTATCATTAAAAACACAGAATTAAAACAACAGTAACAAATTATCTCACAAACCATTATTGGAAATGCAAAACAATAGTATTCATGAAAGTCTCAAACCTAAAGAGTGGAAGGAAGATAAGCAACTTAGACAATCGACCGGGACAGATATTAATATTCAGGATAAATTCAGTAAATTGCAGATCAGCAAAGAATCTTTTATTTAAAGACAAAATTAAATGCAGGTCAGAAAATTAATGAATAGCAATAAGGACAAAATATCTTATTCTCAATTTAGGGATGAGGAAGGCAGATGGTATGAAGGATATGTCCTTAATGGTAAAAAATAGGGAAATGGCAAATTAATGTTTTAGGATGGAGCCTTTTATGAGGGAGAATTTAAAAATGGACAGATGCATGGAAAAGGAACACTTTATTATAATACAAGCAAACCTGCTTATGATGGAATGTGGTTTAAAGATCAGTTTCATGGTTAAGGCATCCTTTATAATGAATGCCCAGTCTTGCTCAAAAGACCTTTTAATTTTAAAGATTTCTAAGATGTGGATGAATACTGGATTAAATATGAAGGTAAAAATCGAATTATATAGGCTAATTCCGTGAAGATTATAAATGTGGCTTGGGAACACTATACTTGACTAACGGAGAGATCATTGAGGCCATGTTCCAATAGGACTGCGTTAATGGAGAAGGTAGATTTACTAAAATCAATGGATAGGAGATCAATGGACTTTGGACAATGAATCGACTCCTGTAAATAAGAGAATTATGAATGCTTTTTATGATATCGATTTTATTTTTTGATCAAATGAGATAAAGTTACTATCATTGGGTTTATTCTGATTCCATACGAACTCTATTGCCATTGGTACTCAAAGTAGCTACATTTTATCTTTATGATAGTATTTTTTATCTTTGACAGGTTCTATTCAAATATTTTTGCTGCTGTTCCTCGTATCTTTTTGAGTTCGGAGACTAAATAACATAAACCTTACCCAAATCTAAACATAACCACTGTCATAGCCCATGTACAGATCTTCATTGATCCAAGTCACGCAGTTAACTGCAGTATTTGATACTTTTAGTTTACTAATAAGCTATAAGTGATCTAAATTGAAGATGCAGACTTGTCCGTCTTAGCTTGTTACAGCCAGTAAATGCCCTTTAGAACCTCCAATACTCATCCTCATTAAAAAGTTCCTCTGCAAATATCCACTAAACCTATACTTTAATTGATAGCTTCGTGTACTATAGACATGAATTTACATTTCAGCCATATTGACGAATACCATTTTTTCACATTTTGATAGCTCAATATTAAAACTTTTGCCGGTTGTTAGGACACGTTTTTTTGTGACTGTTTATTCCAAATCAATGTAATTAAGTTAACTTTTTTTGCCATCATGAGTCAGTGCAACAAGCAGTTTTCGAGTAAGCATGTACTTAGCATCTGCAATTGTCTTCATCTTGAGTTTTCGAATTGTATCAGGTTTAGAGATCGACTTATGAATAACAGTAAGTCCGTTGTTATCAAAGGTGATCATGCCCACAGGTAAAAAAACGATAGAGTTGATTCTGGCTTGATGTACGGCTGTCTCATAAATATTTTCGAATCGACTATTCCACACTCTACAAATTTTGTCCTCTCCTCCAGTAGCAAAGCATAAATCTCTCTTTGCTGCTAAACAATATATTCTTCCCTCATGAAGTTTATTTCTTTCTGTTAAAACTAAACTTCCTCGGATAATTTTTCCGTTCGAATTTTCATCAATTACAACGACTTTGTCTCCTAATGACTTGACAAACCAAATTTGACTTGTAAATTTATGAAAGGCAACTCGCTTTTAAGGTATGTCTTTGCACTCTACTAAAAAATCCTCAAATAACTGGCCAACCTATACATCTCCGGCTTGTTTATCCCCAGCGAATAGGGTCGAAAACTCTTCTAAACTTTAAAAGTATAGAGGAACATAATTCTGTAACAAATTAACTGCATCTTGGATAAGTCCATTTTTCACGTGTTTGGAGATATATCTCTTGAAATATAACTCCAGCTTATTTTTTTTTAGTTCCTAGGTCAACCCGCTGATGTTCATAATTTCATGAATATCCTTTTAGACGTTGCGCTTACATGTCGGCAGAGCTTCTTCCGATAATTTACTGGCAGTCAGGGGCAAATTCATCTTTTCAAGCAATTGGATGAAATAATTGGCCTGAATAAGTGAGCGATTACTAAGTCTGTTTTGCGGTCTTATTATAAGTGCTTCATTGTCTAAATTTAAATTAGGCTATACCAAAGAAAGCATAAGAGAGATTAAGTCATTAATTGCAAATATAACTGATTTATTTATAGAAACGATATTAATAATGATAAATCTTTAATCTTTTATGATTAAATCACTTGATTCATCTTGATAAAGAGTGATTCGAGTAATAATTTGTCTATTAAATAAGTTCCTCAATTTGATTTCCATTCCTCAATTTCATGTTTATTTGATGTTCATCTTGACTGGCTTTTGATAAATATTAAAAATTTGCATGCTAAATACTCAGACTGCAAGAGCATTATCCTTAAACACCTATTCTAAAGTAATCAAACTCCATCTAATGATAAAATTAATAATCCAAATTTAATAATCAAAGTTTATTACTATCTTAAGTTAGATATTAGCATCAAATTATATCAAGATAGCTTGGCATACCCATCTTTTTTTGCAAAAGACATGAGAGATGGTTTTATATCAAAATGTTTAAATAAATCAATCTATTACGATCTCGTAAACTATAAGCAGGATGATTAGCTCCTCACTAGATTTATTAATAAAATATTTTTAAAGAATAAAATAATATAATTATTTTCCCTAATGACATATCGCATAGATGAATATTCAATAACTTTAAATATACCCATTAAAAACATTAAATTTTAGAAATAATTTAATAAGACCGATTTAATTTAGCTGAATTTTTTATATAAAACAATCAAGAATCTATGAATCCTAGCACCAGCATGATAAATTTGTTTTAATTTAAAAAGCTAGTAATAATTTAATAAAGTTAGGTCTATTAATAGTGTAAATGAAATTGTTTAATGATCTATCACGTCTGAAGATTTTACACTTTTATCGTTTGTACGTTTACGCCTCCGTACATTGATTTTTAACCCACTGGTATTTTGTTTTGATCTTACTCATCGTTCCACCACCTGTGAGTAAATGCCAAAATAATAACTACATCAATAGGAATGGCCAGAATAAAAGTAATAACGCATTCAAATGTAGTAAATCTGCATGCTGCTACAATACTTACAGTAATTGAATCAGTGCTACTACTTGTTAGATAACTTGCATATGCATTAGCTAGGTAGGGAGATTGTATTCCTGCACTCACAGCTGCTCCAAAATTAAAGCAAAGATCTGCAATGAGGAGTCCCAAAAGAATTTTAAACCACAGTGACCTTGAAGTCTAACCTAAAATGCCTTTGAGAATTAAAATGACTCCAGTGCAAGTCACAAGTTGCAAGATAGCAGTAATAATAAAATAGGCCATTGTTGGTTGAAACAAAGAGGAGGTAGCTGTTGACTTTACTAAATTGGTTTGTAAGGATAGAGTATTGCCGTATATTCCGCTGTCTGCATATATGTAAAATTACATGCAAAGTGCAAAATTGCCAAAACAGCCAAAATAATGGTGCCAATTAGAACAATGATTCCAGTAGGACCTTCATCGAAGCACTTGAGTTTGAAATAGGTGTGAGTTGTAGGAGGGGAGTTCATCAATAAAATTATGAATAAAATTATAAGTTATGCATTTATGAATAATATTTATACACAAATAAGTCTACCTTTTGACAAAATTAGCAAGCTAATAAAAACTATGAATAAATGCTCGCCAAAAAGTAAAATTGATTTATGAAACTAAAAATCTTCAAAAGACATACACAAAGTTTAAACAAACACTCATTTAATTTTTTAATTTTATCAATAAATAATAAACCTTTCTCTTATCTCATTTCTGACAATATTTTTATATTTTGAGTCTTTCCAAATCGTATAATGGTTAAGCATTAGTTCTAATCATTTCACAAATTATAAACAAGTTAAAATTATTAATAAAGAATAATTAGTGAAGTGATTTTATTGAATGAATTTCTATTTGATAAGACTTATTCTCGGCAATTATTATTGCTTTGAATTAAAATATATTTTTTTCTCTTCTTTTATGATAATTACTTAAAGTTTCTTCTCATAATAATATAATCATCTATTCTTATTAATTATAAAAAGTACAATGAAGGGAAATCAATTTAAGGTAGTTCATTTACAAACATTAAATTCATAAACAAACTGTTATTAGTATCCCTTTGATGCACATAGCCTTTGGAATGAAAATGGAAGCAAGAAGCTCCTAACTTACGAGGAAACATGCAAGGCTACTAAATCAGCTATGTTCGACAATGGCTTTTTTGATGCTTTTTATTCAGCCTACAGTTATCATGGAGATGTAAAAGTAACTCCTGATGATGTGTGGCTCGTGATCTCGCTCTATTTTTCTAAGTATGTAAACTAGAACGCTGAATAACTGCGATCGGCATTCGTTACTCACGAAGGTAAACAAACATTGACCATTACCACTGCAAATGAATTGTCAGAAAACCAATGGGATTAATTTTTTACTTTGATGATCTCTGCAATAAAAAAAAATACCACAAAGGGAATCGTATAAAAACTGTAAAGCGATTTCACAACAACGGGAAGAGTCGAAAGAATTTTCTCTACTGCAATGATCATGAACACCTGTCAAAATTACTTTAACTACGAAAGGCATATTCCTTTATGTGGAATTCAAAATATTCATTTCGGAGGAACTCTCGAAGACTGGCAAAAAATTTACTAAAAAACATAAAATTTAATGGAATTTGATATTGACGGAACATTGAAGAGATATATTAAGAATGTCCTCCATATTCTATAAAAATTTATTTAAACATACCAATAGAAGGTGGATTTAGAGTTTTGGAATACTATGGTTAACATTTATTACGGGAAGGGTGGGTACGGTTCTGTGAGAAAGTTTAGTGGATGGCTCATGAATTTCTTTGGATTTTAGGGATGGGAAAAAGCAATTCCCATTAATACATTAGGCTTTGATATTAAAATTATCAATTAGATCACTCAGCAAATTAAAATGGTGAAGCTGGTCGGGGGCTTTAAAGCAGTTTCAAGGGAAGGATGTGTGTTTAGACCTCACCTTTCTATGTCAATTCTGGATGATGAAAACCCAAAATCAATGAAGAAAAGATGATAATCTTGAACTTATTGAATATATTTGTTTATCTATTTACCATATAATATTACCTAAATATATCCATCTTAAGGATCAATCGCATCATAAGCCTAATTTTAGAGCCTTTATTTAAATGGTATTATATATTTTATCTTTATTCCATTTGTCTAAAAGTTTGAGAAAAGTGGTTTCTATTTAGTATCCAGAAAAACAAAAAAAATGGATTAAATTGTTTGAGAAGAATTGTAGAAATTTACCTATCTATTAATGATTCAAATACATTGATATATTGATTTGCTTCTAAATAAGTGCTTGCTGCTGCTATCTCTTCTAAAGATCAAATATAATTGGTCATATGTTGCATTGATTGAATTAAATCTCTATCTGTTTACAAAATTTATCTCTCCCAATTAGTATATTTTTTTATAATATATTCTTAAGGATCTATACACTAAACTCGATTTATAAAACTCTTTT
>Ga0302280_1003234_pt1 | contig 11915 bp, 5 predicted proteins | sample III_Fen_E1_1_FD_198771 | JGI IMG/M metagenome (GOLD analysis project Ga0302280, IMG submission 198771) | Peat permafrost microbial communities from Stordalen Mire near Abisko, Sweden - III_Fen_E1_1 | ecosystem: Environmental > Terrestrial > Soil > Wetlands > Permafrost | place: Sweden: Abisko...
TTAATGCACTAATAAAAGACTTTTACATAAAATATTGGAAGTACTATGATTATCCATAGGTTTGTATAACAAAAAGTGAATAAATCTATTTTCCTGTGAAACAAAATATATTCTTCTTTAGTAACATTTTACCAAAAAAATGAAAACCCATGAATGAGCATTAGAGTGGTTAGATAGAATGCTATCATTGTGAGGATGATAATACAAATGATTAATATAATTTATGTCATTTTAGCTTCCTTTATTTTGCTCATTAATGTCCGCAACGATATTTCTTTTTTGTCAATTCTGAAATCGATAGAATAGAAACTTTTACAAATTTAGCAACAGAGCATTTCTGAAGCATCTTCTCTCAAAATTTTATTATGAATCCAATCCAAAATGCAATCTGAATGTACATAGGCGATGCTGCCCAAACACTCACAGATCGTTATCAAAGGTTTTTTCTCTTAGTAGCATATCCTGCAACGAATTTCTTCATTATCGATATTATCTTTATGTATTTCAGTCATTTACAGAAATTCTTGTTCTATCTTTGTTATAAATTATATGTCTAAATTATATGATATACAATTCTTGTGAGTATATTTTTTAATAAATAAAATAGCACATCATAAAGAAAAATTAAATTATAAAAAAATGACGGAATTTTATGTATTGACTTAAATATTAAAATCAAAAATTTAGAAAAGAACTATACTTTGTTCATAAATAAGGTTTTGATTTTAGCATTATAGAAGATTTTTTAAAGAAGTTTGTAAATCAAATCAAATCAGATTCATTCAGTTTTGCTACATAATTTTTTAATCTCATGTCACGATCATTTTTTATTAATCTTTGATAGATTAATATGATTCCCGATTAATTATTCAATATTTTTAATTAACAATGACAGAAATACGAGGAACAATTAAATCCATGCTCGAGAAGGGTCAAGATCCTAAAGATTACCTCATTGAAATATGTCGACCTCAGTGCATATCTCTCCAACAAAAACTCCAACGATGCGAAAAGGCTCTACAGAATATGACTCATGCAGATCCTGAATTATCTTGCATGTATCCTTTGCGGGATTGGGTGACTTGCGTAGATGGATGTGTATCTTTTTAATATATCTTAGGTACAACCTAAAATTCATGCTGAACTTGTTGGAAATGAATATGGGTTCCTATCATGATCAATAGATCTATAACAATCAAATCATACTCGACTTTCTTTCTTTATTTGGAATCAATATCAATTAGTTAATATTGTAATTCGACTCATTCCGATTTTTATAAAATCCTTGTACCAAAAATTTTACTAATAGTAATAAATAATATTACTTTTAAACAAAATTATTGAATGAATTTCTCTCAATTAGTTATTGAATGCTAGCAAATTGATAAATTAAAATAAATAAATATTGATGAATTTATTGATGAATTTATATGAATGATAAAAAGAAATGATTTCCTTTTTAGCTGTTGGCTAAAATAATTATTCAACACGAAATATATGACTTTTAAAGAGTATTTATTTTATGATATCTATATATTTTAAAATTGTAATTTAATATTAAATTTTAAAAACTTCTTTAAAGCATAAAAAATAAAAAATATTCACAAAGTTATTATTTTAACAATAATAAATTAATCTTCGAAGAAACTTAAGAATTTGAAAATTTTATCACACAAATATTGTTGTTAGTTACATTTATTCAATTTAATAATAAGTGAGCTATCAATAGTGATTTTTTTCCTCATTTTGTGTAAATTCCACCAAGAGCGTTTCGCGAATATCCAGGATTTGTTTGCCTTGTGTGAATATTGCTATTCAAACTTTTATCAACCCCCAAATGATTTATTACATGAAGATCTTTAGTTTTCAGAAGGTTCATACCATTCAAAGCAACTAAGCTTTTTTTTAAAATTTACGATTTTTGAGTGTAGTTTATATCCACTTTTTCAAGAATTCCACGTGCTTTCTACAATAATTAAAAATAGTACTTCATTGATTTAATGTTTTTTTGGCTTGAAAAATGATTGAGTGCTTCTAAAAGCAACAGCGTGATCTTTGACAGGCATTTTGGGACTGAGGAAGTAATTTTCGACAGAGATGTGATGGCAGTAGGTCTTATTTAAGGACAGGGAAGAGAGAGAGGTTTTCATTCTATTTGTAATTATAATGGAAGAATCTAAATATGGAAAATTTATAATATTAAACAAATTATGAAATGTAAAACATAGCAATAATATTGATGATCTGTAAAACAAAACATAACTTGAAAATATTAATAATATAATCTTATCAATCGTCCTATATTTTATTTTTTAATCTTCTTTAAGCTGGAATATTCAACACTGTTCTTATTTATAGATTAAACATACAATAATGTCAACATTCAAGGATAAAATAAAATCCAAAATAAAATCTAAGCATGAACAGCAATAAACCATGGAAGCTTTTGATTAGAATTCACTCAAAGTAACATTGCTTCCGATTAAAAATCAACTCACAGAAATAAAGATTCAATGCTCATGGAATAACACAAAAAACAACATGAAAATTCCTAAATTAAATTGCAAATGGTACAACCGTACTGAAAATAACATGCAATAAATAGTCGGAATTTAAGGTGAATCATATCAACCTTCAATAGTAGATTTAGGATCCATGTAAATATTCAGCTATGCAGTATTGAAGTCACTTGTGTACCATAATTACCAGGAATTACTTATGAAGGAATGCCTATCCTATTAAAAACAAATATTATTACTTTGGCACCTGAAACAGAAATGGCTGCCACTCAACTATTTTCTTATGGTAAAGCAAATTTTTTTATTGACATCAGAGAGAGCAAGATAAAGAATAAGGCTATTCCTCAAAATAGTTAAGGATTTATCAAAGTATAAAATAATATTTTTTATCTTTGTCATGTTAAATTCGGTCAATTATATGATTAAGTCCTTAAATAAATGGCAATCGATTAAAACTGTCCTCAATTTTTTATCAATAGAAAAATTTCGAGATAGATAACAATAAAATTTAATGAAGATTAGTATATCATTGTTTATTTTAAAACTCATGATATGAGGGATACCTTCTGCTTATTGAATAAATTAATCCTAGCAAAAATGATTCAATAAAAATAACAAAAAAAAGGAGCACCTGAGATAGAGAAATAATTATAAAGATAAAGAAAATATATTAATAATGAAGGTTAACCATTAGTTTAGGGGCAAATTCCTTTACAACAAGAAGCTAAGAAGTAAAAAACTGAAGTAAAAGAATATGTCTGTATTTAAAAATAAGAAACGAAAGAGCATTCTAAATAAGATACTAAACACTAAACATAAACCAATAAGCAATCTACTTCTGAGTTGCTTCAAATAATGAATTTGAAATTATAAATTAAAAGATTATAAACTCAAAATAGCAAACTAATAAAAGAGATATAAAATGAAAAATAAAATAATTATTCTCTTCAATCACGAATGTCATAAATGAAAGAAAGATTAGAAAATGCCAGCAAGAACTATTTTAGTCTTTAAAAGTAATTAACTTCTATTAAATAAATGATTTTAGTCAAATAGAAAAACATAGAAGAGCTGCAAAATATATAAACGGGAAGATATTAATAAATTTTATACTACAATAATGAGATAAAATTATTATCATAAGAAAAATATAAATTATAACAAACTGTTCAGGATGATGCAGCTAAATATAGTTAGACTAGCAAGGAATTGCAAAAATATCAACTTTTATATTCCAATTAAAATTCTCAGAGTTATATGGAACTTTTAAATTAATTGAATTCTGTCAAATAAATTAACAATGAGCTTAAGTTAAAATATGAATACAGTCAGGAAGAGAAATAAAAAATGGAGTAGAACTTGAAGAATAGCCGAAATATGATTTAGAACATAGAATCATAAAAAAAATATATTTAAAAAAAATATGAGTCTCTTTCAAATTAAATTGGCTCTCCGATGATGAAATCCAAAATATCAGAAAGATCAATGGAAAATAGTCTAAGTAATTCAGTGATTTTTGAAGAAATCCCAGACAAATTATAAAAAAAGGAGTCTTTTGGCATTACAATTTTTTAAGAAAACAATCATAGAGAAAAGTAGTTATTATAACTAAAAAAACAAATTAAAGACTTAATGGAAGAAAACAATTATATTCGTAGCCTGCTGGTAAAAGAAAAGAAAAGTACAAGCAAAGCGCATCTAAAACTTTAATTATTTGAAATTAAAAAGATAGTTAGTCGTCTATCTGAAGCAATGGTTGAAAAAGACTTATCAATGAGTAACTTAAAAGAAGTTAATAAATAATTAAATAAAAGGAATAATTACCTTGAAACTTAACTTGCCAAATTTATACAGGAAAAATGAAAGTGATATTTAATTTAACAGTCTCTATTTTTTCAATCAATTGATAGTTAATTCGTCAATACTTTATAGTCAATAGAATTATGAAAATCGAGAATACAGAATATTTGAATAATATCAATAGATTATACACTTGTAATTGGCACAGCAATTTATATTTCCTTCTTTGTTAAAAAATTATTAATTTTATTAAATTGAAAAATATTAAGTTTAGTTTAAAAGCTAATTGACAATTGAATTATTTATTTAGATCTAACCCATGTTATGAATAATATTCTATCTATTTCCTCCATATTTTATCTCCAATACGTTTTCTTCAACCAACTAGAGGAGAACACCGTCCATTAAATCTTAGTTTGTGTAAAGTTGGATTTTCTTTGCAGTTTACTCACTTAAAAAGCTTTAAAGACGATTATACAGCCATTTTGCTATCATGGTACAATTTACTAATTTTAATTTTTCCAATCTCATCGAGTAAACATCAGAAATAACTCCTATTATCGAGGCAAGTGATGTAATAGGAAGTGTTAGAAATTTTTCTTGAAGATCCAGTACATAATCATAGGTTTCAATATATCCAGGTACGAATTGATCTTTGACGACTTTATTGTTAACAACATTGAGAACTTGATAATAATTATTGACTGTATACTGATCTAAATCGATGACAGCTAAGTTCATAATCACTAAAGGTCTGCCTTATTTCCCTTTACCACAACTGTAGACGAATCCACTTTTAAATATTTATTAGGCTTCTTTGGTAAAATTTTGAATTTATGGATTATGAAACCATTAGAAATGAGTTGTTAATTTAGATAAACATGATTTCATATCGAAATCACTAGCGTACCAGTATCGAAGCAATGTTTGGTCCTCCTATATTCTTATATTACTTTTTTCTTTTAGAGATTTTTTCACTTCAGATATATAATTTTTCTCTTCTTCGCTGTACTCCATGTTGTAGTATATTCTTCGCTTTCGAAGGCCGTGTGACATGAAGAATATAGATTTTTCTTAAATATCGTAAATCTTACAATCGATTTCGGCTACAGAGGCTTGCTACTTTCGAGAAATTTCCTAAATCATTAGAAGAAGATAATAATATATAGACAGTTCGATATTTATTTTATTAAAAATGAAAGAATTATTGAATTTTACCCTTTTAAATTTTAAACTTTGGTGTTGATTTTCAGTTGGTTTGTTTTAATGAAGAATTTAACTTATTAATCAATATTTATGAAGTAAACAACAAATAATATGCATAAAGATACTGATACCGTAATATTTGAAAGATGTTTAATAAGTTATCCTTTTAATCTTGAAAATTAATTGTAAATTTTGTTATATAATTAAAGAAAGATGGAAGCGAAAGATCAATAAGAACATCAAATTATGGATTTAACCAAAACAGTCCCAATGAACGCTGTAGAGGAAAAAAAGTTAGCTTAATTTTTAAAGCGAATGCAAGTAGGCATCAAGGGAGATTTATAATTATAGTCAATGTTGGGAAACACAATTAATAAATGGTCAGCAGAGTTATCTAACGAATCGTAGTCTAAAAATATCAATTGAATTAATGATTGTTCATAAACAAATAAAAGCTTTCTATCTTCTTAACAATTAATTGCACATACTTAACAACAAATTAAATTACTTTTGAGATAAAGTAATAACACTTAAATTGCATTAGATTGGAAAAATGTGAGTTAAATTTGCTAATGAGCATTTTTTGTATTATCTCTTCAAAAGAACTATCCAAACTGAGTCGTATATTTTATGTTGATATTAAACACAAAAAATATGATATTGTAATTTCATATTGCTTTTCTTCTTTGTCAATCCTTTAAAAAATAGTAAAAATAACAATTTAATTCTTATTTACTTCAAAATCTGTTAATAATTGTAAGATAAAAAAATAATTTTGTGCGAATCATTTTCCCAATTTTTCCATTTTTTAAGGAAAGGAAAAAAGCTTATTCTGATGATTTTCGATAAAATTAATTAAATTATTATAGTTTAGCTTTATATAAAACGATTTTTGAAACTATGGTAGTTTTTAAAAAATAGGAGGATTTAATTACAAACTGAAAATTCATTAGATAAAAGTTTTTCAAAAAACAAGGACCTTTTCTATGAGCATGCAGCGAGCAAAAGTTAATTTATATTGTAAATTAACTAATTTTTAGGTTGATTCTATTGATCTATTGAGATTTATAAAGTTAAGCTATCTTTTTTTAAAAATCGAAAATTGAAGGATAAGATTAAGATTTTTAAGTTTTATTTTATGAGGTGACATAAAATACTGACCAATTTTGAAAACCCTTCATATTTTACGTATTGAAATTCAAGAACCTCTTCTTTTTTATAGAATTTTATAAACAATTTAGCCTAATTCGTAACAATGAATTTGTTGAACTTGATTCAGCAATCTTGACATACTTTTCTACTTTTTACTAGCGTATTCTTTGAAAATATTTAAAGATGATATAGAAAATTAAGTTTAAAGTTTCGCGGCAAATTAATGGCAAGTTAATAGAATTGTTTCCAATAATTTCTAAATGATAAAGAGGAAAAATCATGGTTTTCATTATAATGTAATTTAGTCAAGGGCTTCTTTGGCTTTCTTCACAAGTTTTTTTAAATATAAGGACTTTTGCCAATGGTGGGACTGACCTGTAGAGGGATCAATGAACTTTGTCTTTTGCAGTTTTTATTGCAAATTATAATTTGAGAGTGACTGCATGTTAAGAGCTTGAGATTAATCGTTCATCAAATACTAAGTAAAAAATATAAATTTAGAATTAAATTTTATTTCATTAGCGGGAGATAAAGTAAATATAATGAATGAGTCTGAACTTTTTTCGGTGCTGCTAATTTGGATGAAGGGAGATGATTTGATAAGGAATATATTTTTGCGATACTAACAATAAAGTAACGCTTATTTTTTAAATTAGTTCTATGCTAATGATAAAAGCTTAATTTTCAATTGAAAGGTATCTTTATAAAGAATATTGAGAGCAAACTCCTTCAAGTTTACAACTTAGAGAGTATTCAACTAATGTTTAATTACCATCATAAATTAATAATCAGAATTTTCATTATTTATATTCACAAATAAGAGGTAATCATCAGAGGGGATATATTCCATGGGTTCCGAGCAGAAAATCGATCCTCTATACATCATATTTTAATATTTTATCTACGTTGGTTAAGTTAGACACTGGTTTACCGGCTTTATAGATTATAAAACAGGGGCAACGTTCATCTGGAAAATTTTAGATGCATTTTGATGCAATAATCTTTATAAATTTCACATGCCCAAATTTTTTAGCAATCATAGGCAGGTGATCATTGATTAACAGACAAAATTAGTTACTTGTTGAATAGAGATGCAAAACCACAAAAGATTCAGGGTCTGCTTACGTGACCTCGCGAATGTATTAATCTCTTGAGATTTAGTAGACTTGTCCATATTTTTATTTAGTAGCTTTGATCTTAATCTCTTGCATCCTATTGGCCATGTACTGACGAGTGAATTAATCATCGAAATCTAACTCATATCAAAGTTACCCAGATCATCTTCTAGTTAATTAATCTTTTCAACTTACATGCGATCTAGTTTGTTTTAGAGTTTATTAGCTTCGTCATGTTTTTCTTTCATTTAGGCTTGCTCTTCAAAGAGAGTAGTTTTCTTTTCGTTCCCAAGATAATTGCCAGCCTTCACTTGCAAATCAAACCATTAAGTGGATACTCCGTTTGCCATGTAAAAATTATATGTAGGCTATCAACAAAATTGAGCTTATAATTCTGATTGAAATAAAAATAAAATAAAATTGAAAGAAAAGATTAGATATTGAAGAAATAGAATTAATTTCAAAGCTTTATAAAAGGATTGATTAAAGTTATTCTAAGGTTTGGCTCAATAAATCTGATAAAATCTAAGGAAAACTGCAAAAAATATCAATACTTTTTTCCTACTTTACTTCTGATTGTTTACAGAAAACTGACTGATGATTAGGGTTCTGTTTTTAGTCTTTCCCCTTTTTTATTCTCATTTTTCGCATTTATTTTTTTATTTATTTTTAAATGATTTTTCTCTTTTGTTTATTAGTCTTTCTCTTTTCTTTTGTAAGTGCTGTCGTTAGTTTTTAATTTTTCCTTTCCTTTTTTTGAACTTTCAATTCCCTTCCCTCCACTTTCATAATATCTGATTGAACTATCATTTAGCTTTATTTTTATTTTTTAATATTTACTTACGCTCTTCTTTTTGAAGTTTTTGAAATTACCACTTTCTTGCCCACTACTTTTCTTCATTTTAAAATATGAACCATTGGAGCTATCCTCATCTTCGCTACTACTAATCAAATCACTGATTGAATTGATAACTTTTGGGAAGGTATAAATCTTATTGGCTATGGAAAGTTTAAATCTCTCTTCAATTTATCTCTTGAATTAATTAATCTCATCCTCATTTTATTGTTATAGACGACTCGACCTTTCCGATGCTTCACAATTTAATCGATGTCTACTATTCATCAGCTCTATTTAATCTTCCGAGTAGTCGTCGAGGCAAGATATTGGTTTTTACTTGCCTTCCAATTTAAATTACATCTATAATAAACGAACTCAAGTTACATCTTGCAAAATTTCAATTAAAAACATAATTTACATTTAAAAATTCACTTATTATTTATAAAAACTTAAAAGGCACTCGTATTAATTATAAAGGTTTTGCGGATGATTTTTTTAATAAGAAATTCTTCACTATATCACCATTGCAATAAAAGACATTTGCATCCTTTAATTTTGATTTATATCAATTAAATACCGACTACTTTCATTCCAACAATAATCTCATTTTTACTAAATATCTTTAAAAGCTTATGATTATCTTATTGAATCCAATAATTACCTCTTACTTAATATATTAATGCAAAATTGCGTATTCTATACCAACAAAGATCTCATCGCTGAAATAAAGGGAGAATAGATCATTGAACGATACCCCAATGTCGATGTTTTTGTCGAGTAAGCATTTATCTAGTTAGTGATTTAAAAGTAGTTGGCATGACATTAGAAGTTACCACTCATCGACTTGTTCTCAAGTCAAACTCTACTCACTCTTTTCTTATAAAGGGAGAAATTATTAATCAAGTTTCCATCTCTGTAAAGCTATAATTATTTAAGGAATCAGGATTTTTTAGCAAAGATTATTTTGTCAAAATATCTACTCAACATGGAAAAATAAAACTTTCTCTGGGAAGTTATAATGAGGCAAAGATCACCATCGAAAGCATGGCCCAAAAAAAAGCTTGGCTAATCCCCTACCAATAAAAAAAGAAATAAAATGCTATCTATTCTGGAATGTTTGATAAAATCAATAAATAAAAGTAAAAAATCTCAGTTCAAGGTTCACAAGTGAATCAATCCTTTTAAAGCTTCGATAAACTGTTTGGAAATTTGAGATAAATTAAAACCATTATGAATGATATGAAATCTTATTCAGGTCAAAATGATGGTGATAATCCTTAAGTAAATAAGATCTTGAAAGAAATGGGATTTGTTTCAGTCATTTCGAAAGACTAAGCTGGTAAGAATTTTTACAGACAACTTGCATAAGACCTTTTTCAAATTTGCCAAAATTATTTGTTTAAAAACTTTGGAGGAATGGTTGCTTTGTTAGATTTGTTCTATTTCTACAATAAAAAAAGGCAAATGAATCTCCTTTCCCCTGAATAGGTTCTCAAAGCATGTGAAATGTTTCCAGGATTAGGTCTCAAAGCTAAAATTGTCAGGTATCCAAACAATATCATTCTCATCGAATCTACAACCTTTGATTCCTCTGCTGACTTTGAATAAAATTTTGCCAAATATTTTACCTCTTTTAAAGATGGATATAGCTCGTAATAAATAGCCCGAAAAAAAGGACTACCAGTGGCTATTGTCGACATAAAGCTGAGAAATGCTTGCAAAGTGGGAAAATTGGCTATTTCGGATCGTATCTAAGGAATAAAGTATTACAAAAATTTGTTACTATCAATTTGAAGAAAATATTTATGATATTATCTTAATTATGCATAAGAGGCTGATTATTACATTTAAATATTAATGCAATAAAATCCAGCGAGTAATAATAGATTGTAAAATTAGCATGATTTGAATCAACAGGGTTCAAATATCAGTCCTGAAAGAAGAAGAGTAAGAGAATCTTAAGCAAATACAAACATATTTCGGGTTGGAGCGTCCGAAGAAATTGTTTTATTTATATAGGACAATAAAATTTTGTTTTTGTCAGGAAAGACTGATGTTATAGATCCAATGGATGAAAATTACTTTACTCTACTTAGGAATTCATTTTCTCCCAACCTTCATCCACTATCTATGACGACCTTTTTGGTATTAGCAAACACTGCTTGCTATATTATTTCACTCTGTTTTGGGTTTGATTAGACTGCTAGTCTTCTTTAAGTTAAGGCTGATACTCTCATGATGATGGGGATGAATGATTCTCATTATGTTTATAAAGGTGAGGTATACCGTCTTTTCGCTAGTCTCTTTTTGCATATCAACTTACTTCATTTACTATCCAATTTAATCATAATGGTTCTATTGGTTTCTAGAATTTAATATACACTTGGAATAATTCGGACTCTTTCTATCTACCTTGTTTCAGGAATGGGTGGAGGCATTTTAAGCAATATTTTATATCCACTCTTTAGACTGAAGGCTGGTTCATCAAATAGTTTATATGGCATGATTGGCTTGGTTTTCGGATATATTATCATAAATTGGTCAGGTATGGCAATAATTGGATGTATTTTCAAGTTTAAGCTTATTCTGTTATTCTTTTTGATATCTGGGTATCTTTTACTATTCACTGATGTGGCTCCAGAAATTGATTACTATGGCCACTTAGGAGGATTTGCTGGAGGACTATTTCTTTCAGGGATAAATCCGACCTTGCAGAAAACAAAAAGATAACAAACTCTTAGGATTATATTTATAATTCTATTTGCTGCCATTATGGCAGCTTGCTTTATATTTTATTATCTTATTCCCAGCTCAAGCTATTAATGAGTGATACCAAATAATTTTCTCTGATTATGTATGATAAATATGTGATATTGAAAATATTCCAAGGCAATTAACTTAATTAATATGGGAATTTTTATCTTGATTTCGGGCAATTAATCGAAAGTAATTGGGCATCAGTCCAATTAATAAATTATTTAAATCTAAACAAAGAAATTAAATAAGATACATTCATATATAAAATATTCTTTCTTTTATTAAAGTATCTTTTTCTTTTGCAGAATACTAAGATTGAATACTTTCTGAAAATAATTATTTCCTGTATATTTTCTGAATATTAAAGATATAAATAAAATTTAAGCTATTCGCATATTCTATTCTGTAATGACATTAAAATATCATTGCAAGATACTAATTTATCAAAATCAAATTTATTAGGTGGAATCTAGTTTACTAACAAAGCATTATCTTTGATATTATTTTTTATGAAAAAGTTCATATGAA
>Ga0302280_1003239_pt1 | contig 11879 bp, 8 predicted proteins | sample III_Fen_E1_1_FD_198771 | JGI IMG/M metagenome (GOLD analysis project Ga0302280, IMG submission 198771) | Peat permafrost microbial communities from Stordalen Mire near Abisko, Sweden - III_Fen_E1_1 | ecosystem: Environmental > Terrestrial > Soil > Wetlands > Permafrost | place: Sweden: Abisko...
TTGAAGTGTCCACTTGAAAACAAGTGGACACTTCGTTGTATCTGCAAGAGTCTGCCACACTGCCAGCCACGACGCCAGATGGGAACTTCGGACGCTTACCGATGAACCAACTGCGCCGGACTCGGAGGGCGGCATCGGCCAGGTGCTTGATGCACCTTTGCCGGACGAAGAGACGCCGAGTGCGGAAGAGCAGGCGCGAGAGTGGAGTGTTGCCGTCAACCAGGCGGTCACGCTCTCGAAGCAAGCCGGCAAGACTCCTGCGGGTCTGGCCCGCACTCTCGAAGGAGCCGCAGAGGCAGCGGTGGACTGGCGCGAACTGTTGCGCCGGCTCTGGTCCGATACCATCCCCGCCGATTCGAGTTGGATGCGGCCCAATCGCCGCCACATCTGGAACGGACTCTATCTGCCTGGAGTGGTGCGCGAGGGGGTCGGAGAAATTGCCATCGCTGTCGATTGTTCTGGCTCGGTGAATGGCCGGTTATTGCGTCTCTTTGAGGCTGAGGTCTGCTCGATCCTTGAAGGCCAGCGTCCCCAGTGCGTTCACGTCTTGTACTTCGACACCGAGGTACACAAAGTGGAGACCTATCAAGCCGGGGAGACCGTTCATCTCAATCCCGTTGGCGGCGGAGGAACCGATTTCGCTCCATGCTTCGACTGGTTAACCGAGCATGGCATTTACCCGCAGACTCTGGTCTTCCTGACCGATCTCTACGGGACGTTTCCCGAGTCTGCCCCCGAATATCCCGTGCTCTGGGTCTCAACCGGCAGTCGCCATGCGCCCTTCGGCAGCGTTATCCCCATGCAAGCGGCGTAGCCAATGCTCGGCTCGTTGGAACTGACACGCTACGGAGCATCCCATGAACAAGCAATTCTTCATCTTTACCGATGGTTCTGCCATCGGCAACCCTGGTCCCGCCGGTTGGGCAGCTATCGTGCTCCACGGAACAAAGCGGCAGGAGATCGCCGGATCGGTTCCGTGGTCAACCGTCTCCGAAATGGAGCTTCGCGCCGCGGTCGAGGCCCTGCGCCTAACGCCAACCGGTGCACGAATCGAACTGCGCTCTGACTCGGAGTTGCTGATCGACGGAATGCGGTTCCTGGTCTTTCGTTGGCAGCGGTTTGGCTGGCGCAACAGCCGTGGCTTTGATTTGCAGCACCAGGAACTGTGGCGCGAGTTGATCCTTCTCAGCGCGCAGCGAACAATTCGCTGGCGATGGATCAGGGGCCACAGCGGTCATCCGATCCAATCCCGCGCCGATGCACTTGCCTACCTGTGCGTCGTCAGCCGCGAATCGAGCGCTAGATTCTGGGGTGTGCATGGCCATCGCTTATGACTCCCTCGCTTTTCCTTCTGTGTCAAGCTGAGTCCAGATTGCACGCATAGGGAATGTTCTGGGATTGGGTAGTCGTCGGTACAACACCCGCGCCCAGGCTAAACAGCTCATTGAAGTTGCGGCCATTCAAGGGCAGATCCCTGACGGCTTCTTCGGTGCGGAGGTTGCCGACGCTGGAGCTTTCAGTCTCCAGCAGTTCGCCGGAGGCCTGGACTTCGACGGTCTCGGCGGTGGTGCCCACAGCCAAAGAGGCGTCGGCGGCAACGCGCTGGCCAACTTCGAGGCGGACTTTTTCAACGACTTTGCTGAATCCAGCAACTTCGACCTGAACTGTGTAGTCGCCCGGATTGAGCGGCGGTGTGACATAAAGGCCCTGTTCGTTGGTTGAGATTTTGCTGGTCAATCCGGTTCCGGTGTTGCGCACTGTGACGTGAGCGCCAGGGATGACCGCGCCGGAGTTGTCTTTTACCACGCCAGTGATAGTTCCAGTTTCGACGATCTGCGCGTGCAGCAATGAGGCCGCCCCAAGGACGAACAGAGCCGCGAGCAAGAGCGATTGGTTTCGCTTTACGATACTTCGCAATGAGATAAATACAACAGACATACTTGCCTCCAAGGATGCGATCCATCCTGATCGCACAGAAAAATGGCCCACGATCTTCTCGTGGGCCTTGGCATTGCGCTTTGCGCACACTGCCATCAAACGAAAACGATGCACTTGCCCACGACGCAAGGCGCATCAACTTCGGGATTTGCGTGAAGCGACAACAACTTCTTACCTTGCAGGCAATTTGCATTTGAATGCTCATCTTCTTTTCCTTTTCGTGAATGTTCTGAATGAATTCGCTTCGATTCGCGCAGACAACATGATGCGAAGCGAAGAAGTCAATTGTTTTTCAAGATTCGTTGTCCCAGACAAAGCTGTCTGGCGAGCATTAGCCACAGCAAAGTGTAAACTTCACTGCGCAGCCCGCGTGCTTGATCAATGCTGGGTTGGGAGAGAGAAAGCGGGTGTCAACAACACGAGCGACGGAGGGTCGGCTCGGAGGCGGGCGCGATGGCTGCCTGGATGTTGATCTGCTCCTGCATATTCTGTATTGGGCCACAAAGATGAAATCGTGTCAAGCGCGCGACCGACGATTTTTCAGAAGACCTAAAAGTTTATCCGTTCGCTTGACAGCTTTCAAATCCCCGTGCATCATCGAAATAGCTGATCTTCCAGGATCGGTCCTCGCATAACCAAGGAACTGCCTGGATAGAGGAATCGAACATCATGCTTCATCGCCGCGCATTCCGCTGTTGTTGCCCTGTCGCCTCACTGACAGTCGAGCAGCCTCGTGGGAATGCCGTGCGCATGCGATCTTAGCTGATCCGCATCGCCTGAGTCTTCGCAATCCCGGCCCACGAGCCTCTGCCTCGTGGGTTTTTCAATTGGGCGCCCGCCCGCATTGCGATTCAGGAAGAGAGCTGTATTCCGATGAAGCCGTTTCACATCATGGCCAAGCCGCATGGCGCAATTTGCAATCTCAATTGCACCTACTGCTACTACCTGGAGAAGGAAAACCTCTACGCAGGCAGCGGGCGCGAGTTTCGCATGGCCGACGATGTGCTGGAAAACTATATCAGCCAGTACATTCAGTCGCAGCCCGACCAGCACGTCAGTTTTGCGTGGCAGGGCGGCGAGCCGACGCTGCTGGGGATTCCGTTCTTCGAGCGCGTCGTCGCGTTGCAGCAGCAGCATGCGAATGGAAAGATCATCGACAACGCCTTCCAGACCAACGGCACATTGATCGACGATGCGTGGGGCGAGTTTCTGGCGCGCAACAAATTTCTCGTGGGCCTTTCCGTCGATGGGCCGGAAGACGTGCATGATGCGTTTCGCGTGGACAAGGGCGGCAAGCCAACGCATGCGCGTGTGATGCGCGGCCTTGGCACTCTTAAAAAACATGGTGTGGAGTTCAACACGCTCACCGTAGTCAATCGCCTGAACTCCTATCGTCCGCTTGAGGTCTATCGCTTTCTCAAGGAGATCGGCAGCAAGTATCTGCAATTTATTCCTATCGTCGAGCAAGTTGCCAAGCAGCCGGATGCGAACGGATTGGTGCTACTCAAGCCGTATTCGCGGCAGGAGTCGGTGGTCTCTGAGTGGTCGGTCGAGCCGCTGCAATTTGGGCGCTTTCTGCAAGAAGTATTCGACGATTGGATGGTTCAGGATGTGGGCCGCGTCTACGTGCAGGCCTTCGACGTCGCGCTGGAGTCGTGGTATGGCGTACCGCAAACGCTTTGCGTATTCTCTCCCAAGTGCGGATCGGCATTGGCCGTCGAGCACAATGGCGACGTGTATTCTTGCGACCACTTCGTATATCCCGATAACAAGCTGGGCAATCTCATGCAGAAGTCATTGTCGAGTCTGGTGAACTCACCGCAGCAAACGCGCTTTGGCAATCACAAGTCGGATGGCCTTCCTTCCGATTGCCGCGAATGCGATGTGCGTTTCGCTTGCAACGGCGAGTGTCCCAAGCACCGCTTCATGCAGACGGCATCCGGCGAGTACGGGCTGAACTATCTCTGCGCGGGCTACAAGCATTTCTTCCATCACATCGATCCGTACATGCGCTTCATGGCGGAAGAGCTGAAGCAGAATCGAGCGCCGGCGCGGGTGATGGAGTGGGCCAGAGCGCGGAGAAGCACAGGCGTCGTATACGCCTCGCCGCTGAAAAAACGCGGAACCGTTCTCGCCTAGAAACTCATCGCGCAAAGTTGTGGAAATGCGCGTTACGCGCAGGCATCCTCGCCATTACAAGTCGCGTAGGTTTTGCGGCTGAAGATCGTTGGCGTGGTCAAAGACATTTTACTGAGTCATCTCTGCATGACTGAAACCGACAGGAGAATTATGAACGAGAAAAGCGTATTGAATGCGTTGACATCAACGCTGGTCCTCGCGGCGGGTGCGAGTCTCCCGCTTCATGCTCAAACCGCGCAGCCGTACCAGGGAGTCGTTGGCAGAACACTTGCCGAGTCAAAAGAATGGTGGCCGGAGCCGGTGAAAGCGCCGGCTGGCGCGCCAAACGTGGTCTGGATTCTGATCGACGATGTGGGATATGGCGCAGCCGGCACATTCGGCGGGCTGATTCAGACTCCCACCTTCGACTCGCTGGCCAACAATGGATTGCGCTATACGAACTTTCACACGACTGCGGTCTGCGCTCCAACCCGCTCTGCACTGCTGACTGGCCGTAACAGCGCATCGGTGCATGAATCCGGGTTCTCAGACGTTCCGGTCTCCGCCGGTTTTCCGGGCTGGGATGGCCGGATTCCGTCCACCGCCGGAACCATTGCGGAAATCTTGCGCGACAACGGCTACAACACATTTGCGGTCGGTAAGTATGGCATCACGCCGGACGATGAGGGAACCGACGCCGGCCCATTTGATCGCTGGCCGACCGGCAAGGGCTTTGACCACTTCTTCGGATTCCTTGGCTCTGCAACCGATCAATACAAGCCTGACCTGACAGAGGATCAAGCACACGTGAAGCCCGATGGTCGTCACCTGAGCGATCAGATCACCGACAAGGCAATCTTCTATATTGACCGCCAGAAGAAAGCCGCACCCGATAAACCCTTCTTCCTTTACTATGCGCCCGGCGCCACGCATGCTCCGCATCAAGTCGATAGATATTGGAGCGATCAGTATAAGGGCAAGTTCGACAAGGGCTGGGATGCGTATCGCCAGGAAGTCTTTGACCGCCAGAAGAAACTCGGCGTGATTCCAGCCAATGCGGTGCTGCCCGATCGCAATCCCGACATCAAGGCCTGGGACAAGCTGACGCCAGATGAGCAAAAGCTCTATGCGCGCTTCTTTGAAGTCTATGCAGGCTATCTGACTTACACGGACTTCGAGATCGGCCGCCTGGTGAATCACCTGAAGGAAATTGGACAGCTCGATAACACGCTGATCTTCATCTCCATCGGCGACAACGGCGCCAGCAAGGAAGGCACGTTGAACGGAGATATTGACCGCGATCCCTGGAGCAAAACCTTCAATGAAGCGGAGAATATTGCCTACAATCTGGCCAATATCGACAGGATCGGCACACCGTCGGCTGCGGGAGGCAATTATCCGTTGGGTTGGGCGCAGGCCGCCAATACGCCTTTCAAGTATTGGAAGCAGGACGCGAACAGCGAAGGTGGCACGCATAATCCGCTCATTGTCTATTGGCCCAAGGGCATCAAGGAGAAGGGCGGCATTCGCACCCAGTACGGCCATGTGATTGACCTTCTGCCGACGACGCTTGATCTGGTTGGCCTGAAGGCTCCTGAAGAGATTCGCGGCATCAAGCAGCAGCCGATTGAAGGAACCTCTTTGGCCTACTCGATCGACGACGCCAAAGCGCCCACCCGTCACACTCTGCAGTACTACTACATCTTCGGTTCCCGCTCGATCTACGACAACGGATGGAAGGCCGAACTGGCCTATCCGAATGACTTCAACTTCGGCAAGCCAACCAATAGGCCCTTTGATGAAAATGCCTGGGAACTCTACAACCTGAACGACGATCCGACTGAACGCATCGATCTGGCCAAAAAGAATCCTGAGAAGCTGGCGCAATTGAAGGCTGAATACGAAGAGCAGGCCAAGTCGCATCATCTCTATCCCTACATCACCTGGGATGATTTGTTTGGGGGACGCCTTCACCACACCTACCTGCCCAAGGAGTATGTTGACCGGTGGCAAATTGATCGGCAAAAGGCGCAGAGCAAGGACAGCAAGTAGCGTTGTCAACTCGGTTTGTTCCAATTGCAGTCAGTTCACGCAAGCCGTGGACCGACTGCATAATTCGCCAGGCATCAGGTCGCCGAATCAACTCAGCATACCTTTAACCATCAGGAGAATTATGAACGAGAAAAGCGTATTGAATGCGTTGACATCAACGCTGATACTTGCGGCCGGGGCTACTCTCCCGCTGCATGCGCAATCGTCACAACAACCGTACCAGGGCGTCGTTGGCAGAACCCTTGCCGAGTCAAAAGAATGGTGGCCGGAGCCTGTAAAAGCTCCAGTCGGCGCTCCCAACGTAGTTTGGATACTGATCGATGATGTGGGCTATGGTGCTGCGAGCACCTTCGGCGGGGTGATCCAAACACCCACCTTCGACACTCTGGCCAACAATGGTTTGCGCTATACGAACTTCCATACATGCGCTATCTCCGCTCCCACGCGCTCCGCGCTGCTGACCGGTCGCAATAGCGCGTCCGTGCATGAATCGGGCTTCTCGCACATCACCGCATCGGCCGGTTTCCCCGGCTGGGATGGCCGCGTGCCTGCCACCGCCGGCACCATCGCCGAGATACTGCGTGAGAACGGATACAACACTTTTGCGGTGGGCAAATATGGTATTACGCCGGACGAAGATGCAACCGACGCGGGCCCATTCGATCGCTGGCCAACCGGCAAGGGCTTCGATCACTTCTTCGGATTCCTCGGTTCGCAGACCGATCAATACAAGCCGGACTTGGTGGAAGATCAAGCGCACGTAACCCCCGATGGTCGCCACTTGAGCGACCAGATCACCGACAAGGCTATCTCGTTTATTGACCGCCAGAAGAAGGCCGCGCCGGACAAGCCCTTCTTCCTTTACTACGCGCCGGGCGCCACGCACGCTCCTCATCAAGTGGATAAGTATTGGAGCGATCAATACAAGGGCAAGTTCGACAAGGGCTGGGATGCTTTTCGTCAGGAAGTCTTCGAGCGGCAGAAGAAACTCGGCGTGATTCCCGCCAATGCGATTCTTCCCGAACGCAACGATACCGTCAAGGCCTGGGACGCGCTGACGCCGGACGAGAAGAAGCTCTATGCGCGCTTCTTTGAAGTCTATGCAGGTTACCTGACCTATACGGACTTTGAGGTCGGCCGCCTGGTCAATCACCTGAAGGAGATTGGACAGCTCGACAACACGCTGATCCTCATCTCCATTGGCGACAACGGCGCCAGCAAGGAAGGATCGCAGGAGGGCGTCATCGACAAATCCTACCGCGGCAAGCTGGTTTCCGATGAGGATCGAGTCGCCTATAACCTGACCAACATCGACAAGATCGGTACGCCTGATTCCAAGAATGGCAACTATCCTCTGGGCTGGGCGCAGGCCGCCAATACGCCCTTCCGCTACTGGAAGTCCGATGCCAACAGCGAAGGCGGAACGCACAATCCGCTTATTGTCTATTGGCCAAAGGGCATCAAGGAAAAGGGCGGCATTCGCACTCAGTACAGCCATGTGATCGATCTTCTTCCCACCACCCTGGATCTGGTTGGCGTAAAGGCTCCTGAAGAGATTCGCGGCATTAAGCAGCAGCCGATTGAAGGAACCTCTCTGGCCTACTCGATTGACGATGCCAAGGCGCCCACGCGTCACACGCTGCAGTACTACTACATCTTCGGTTCGCGTTCGATCTACGACAACGGATGGAAGGCTGAACTGGCGTATCCCAACGACATTCTCACCAAGAACACAGTCGTGAATCCTCCCCTTGATGAAAGCACGTGGGAGTTGTACAACCTGAACGACGATCCAACCGAGCGCATTGATCTGGCCAAGAAGTATCCGGAGAAGCTGGAGCAACTGAAGGCTGAGTTTGAAGAGCAGGCCAAGTCGCATCACCTCGCTCCTTACCTCACCTTCGACGACATCAAAAGCACTCACCACACCTACTTGCCCCAGTGGTATCTTGACCGGCAAAAAGAACAAGCCGCGCAGAGCAGCAGCAGCAAGTAGTGTTGGCAGGATGTTTTTGATCGCAGCCAGTTCGCTTCTAACTGTGGACTGGCTGCCGAATTCGTTAGGCAACAAACCACCAAAGTCATCCTTGAACGACTTTGACCAACAGGAGATTTATGAACGAGAAATGCGTATTGAATGCGTTGACCTCAACGCTCATCCTTGCGGCGGGGGCCAGTCTTCCGCTACATGCGCAATCGGCTCAGCCCTATCAGGGAGTCGTTGGCAGAACTCTCGCTGAGTCGAAAGAGTGGTGGCCGGAACCGGTGAAAGCACCTGCCGGCGCGCCAAACGTGGTCTGGATTCTGATCGACGATGTCGGCTACGGCGCGGCTGGCACATTCGGTGGGCTGATCAACACGCCCACCTTTGACACCCTGGCCAACAATGGCCTACGCTATACAAACTTTCATACTACCGCGGTCTGCGCCCCAACCCGCGCAGCTCTGCTGACGGGCCGTAACAGCGCATCTGTGCATGAGTCTGGATTTTCACACACGATCATGTCTGCCGGATTTCCCGGCTGGGATGGCCGCGTACCTTCCACGGCCGGCACCATTGCCGAGATTCTGCGCGACAACGGCTACAACACTTTTGCGGTTGGGAAATATGGCGTGACGCCAGACGAAGATGCCACCGACGCAGGCCCATTTGATCGCTGGCCGACCGGAAAAGGATTCGATCACTTCTTCGGTTTTCTCGGCTCGCAAACCGATCAATACAAGCCGGACCTGGTGGAAGATCAGGCGCACGTCCGCACCGATGGCCGCCACCTCAGCGATCAAATCACCGATAAGGCGATCAGCTATATTGATCGTCAGAAGAAAGCCGCGCCGGACAAGCCGTTCTTCCTCTATTACGCTCCCGGCGCCACTCATGCTCCGCACCAAGTAGACAAATACTGGAGCGATCAATACAAGGGCAAATTCGACAAGGGCTGGGATGCGTATCGCGAGGAAGTATTTGAGCGGCAGAAGAAACTCGGCGTGATCCCTGCCAATGCGATCCTTCCTGATCGCAATCCGAACATCGAGGCCTGGGACAAGCTGACGCCGGACGAGCAAAAGCTTTACGCTCGCTTCATGGAAGTGTACGCAGGCTACTTGACTTACACTGACTTTGAAGTTGGCCGCCTGGTCAATCACCTGAAGGAGACTGGACAGCTCGACAACACGCTGATCTTCATCTCCATCGGCGACAACGGCGCCAGCAAAGAAGGCACGCTGAACGGGGAGATCGATCTCCCTTTGTTTGGAAAGCCTGTGTCGGCGCAAGAACATATCCAATACAACCTGAAAAAGATTGACGAGATCGGCACGCCCGCCGCCAGTTGGGGAAATTATCCGCTGGGCTGGGCGCAAGCGGCCGACACTCCGTTCAAGTACTGGAAAGCAGATGCGAACAGCGAAGGCGGCACGCACAATCCGCTTATCGCCTATTGGCCGAAAGGAATCAAGGACAAGGGCGGCATTCGCACCCAGTACAGCCACGTCATCGATCTTCTTCCTACCACTCTCGATCTGGTGGGCATCAAGGCTCCCGAGCAGATCAGGGGCATCAAGCAGCAGCCCATTGAGGGAACTTCCTTGGCTTACTCGATCGACGATGCCAAGGCGGCCACCCGCCACACGCTGCAGTATTACTACATCTTCGGCGCGCGGTCGATTTACGACAATGGGTGGAAGGCTGAATTGGCCTACCCGAACAGCTTTCTCAATGGTCTTGGGCCAAGCACACAGCCACTGGATGAAAGTGCCTGGGAACTTTACAACCTGAATGACGACCCCACCGAGCGCATCGATCTGGCCAAAAAATATCCAGAGAAGCTGGAAGCGTTGAAGGCTGAGTTCGAAGAGCAGGCCAAATCCCATCATCTGTATCCCTACATCACGTTTGACGATGTGTTCAATGGCCGTATTCACCACACCAAAGACGGCAAGTCATTTGCCGATGCCTTGAAAGATGTAACCAAGGCCGCTGAGAACCGGTAGTTTTGGTCACATGCCGATTACGTGTACCAATCGTGTGCTTCGGGTGTCTCTGATCGACAAGATCGAAGTAGTCAAGTGACGCTTATCGAATGAACAACAAACCGCGCCCGTCCGGCATCTTGATCTGCCGGGCGGGCGCAACATATTTTGAAGAATGAAATGCAGTGCCTCAACGGCATTCTGGAGCAAATGGCGTGATCAGAAACACAGAACGCAATACAGAATGGCAGCTACATTTCCATCTGTAGACAATATTCCATGACATGGAGTACATTCTTTGGGTGGTGAACGCTCAAGGATTAGAGCGCGTTGCCGATGAGAAGGGGATCATGCAGACGGCCCGTCTCCTGCCCGTTCGATGTTGCTGGCCAGACCGATGTCGGCCTGCTTGGCTGATTTCCCTCTTGCTCCTGTTTGCGATGCCTGCGGACTTGGCGGCGCAAGGAAAGCAATCCAGTAATATCATAAAGTTCAAATTACGCGACGGTTACCTGATTATCGTTCAGGCCATGCTCAATGATGCAGGCCCTTTTAATTTTCTTCTAGATACAGGCGCTACGCATACTGTGATCGATCCCGCTCTTGCGCGGCGGTTGCAGCTTCCAGTCATTGGCAAGGCCTCTCTGACTACGGTTTCAGACGTGAGACAGGATCAATTGGTGCGTCTGAATGCCGTGCGGGTAGGCCGTTCCGAAATCTCAGAACTTGGAGCCGTGATCGATCGGCTGGACCAGGTGAAGCTCAAAGCTCCTGGCATTCGCGGAGTGCTAGGAGAGGATTTTCTTTCGAACTTCGACTTTCTCATCGACTACAAGGAGCGCACGCTGCGTTTTGGCGGAGATGTTCCCGCTGGGGATCGATGTCGATTCGAGACGATCGGCAGCTATCATGGCGCGCTGACCACCAACCGCTTGTTGCTGGATGCAGAGTTCATGGATGTAAGCAACGGCAAGGCGCAATTGCAGTTGGATACAGGCGCAAAGATGCCGGAATTGTTCCCTGCACGATCTGGCTCTGTCTCATCCCAGCCTTGGGCTGGTTCCATGGCATTTAGCAGCGGACCGAATGGAACCGCGATCCACTCTCACACCGCGATAAAAGTGTGCACGACAACAGTCAACGATCTGGATGTGGTGAAATCCCGTCGTGGGGTTGCATTCGATGCGGTAGGCCTGCTGCCGGCATCAATCTTTCATCGGATATATATCAGCCACTCGGGCGGATTTACGGTGTTGAATCCCGGCGAATGAAAGACGCCTCCGCCATCTATATTTCGTCTCCATGGTCCAGCAAAAGCACGGTCCCTATGTGACATCTGAGATCCGAAGTATTGAATCGTCGCAGGTTCGCACAAGTAGAAAAGCCAGACTCTTTGCGGAGTCTGGCCTTTATCGTTGTGGTTGTACTAGCGGTTAAGCGAGTCCGGCGCTGCGTCCCTGGCGAAGATCCCATAACGCAGCAACCAGCGCGTCCACTTCTTCGCAGGTATTGTAAAGAGCGAACGTCGCGCGCACCGTGCTCTCCAAACCGAAGCGGCGCAGGATCGGCTGTGCGCAGTGATGGCCACCGCGCACCGCGATGCCTTTGCGGTTGAGGTAATCGCCGATCTCTTCCGTGCGCAAGCCATCCATCACAAAAGAAATCACGCTGGCTTTCTCTTTCGCTGTGCCGATGATGCGCAGGCCGGGAATCTTCAGCAGCGCGGCAGTCGCATACGTTAAGAGCATATGCTCGTGGCGCGAGACGTTGGCGATGCCGACGCGATCCAGATAATCAATCGC